>JGI24890J29729_1000036_pt1 | contig 119219 bp, 56 predicted proteins | sample FreactcultureFD7_FD_29729 | JGI IMG/M metagenome (IMG submission 29729) | reverse complement strand
CAAGACCGCAATGCAGAATGAATCTGAACTTATCAAGGCGCAAAACTTCGCTGAAAAATTACAGGGCACTACTGTCAAAGGCGGCAGGCTCGGAAAACATTTCGCAGGCTTGACTGGTGCTGTGCTTGGCGGCGCTGGGTTTGTCGGCGGAGGCCCGTTAAGCTCACTTATTACTGGATATGCAGGCAAGAAGGCAGCAGAGGCAATAGAGGAACAGGCACAGAAAAGTTACTTTAATCCTACGACCGCAAAAATAGCACAAAAGGTTAAGGGAATGATAGGAAGCCCAACAGGACAAGCTGCTAAGAACTTAGCTAAGGTTGGACTATTGAAACAAAGTCAGTAACTACTGTGTAGTCACAGTAGTGGTACAGACTCCAGCTCCTCCAGCACCGACGACATCCGCCTCAAACGTATATACACGTCCTGTGGAAGGAGTCATATAGATGCCGAAACCTGCGATATTCCCACTGTCTATGGGGTCCATATTGTATGAACCCTTTTGCGCAAAGATGCCGGTGTAAGTTATCGTCCCAGCCGTCGCGTTTTGTGAAGTCCAAGTCAAATACGCACCTTCTTGCAGCCCAGTATTGTAACCTACGGTGCCGCTCAACGTGCACGTAGGAGCAGGAATTACCGGTGCAGCACTTGCGACAGGTTCTTTTGCAACAATGGGTGCTTGCGGGGCGGCAGGTTGCGCAACGGGAGCGGGTACGATATACACCGGTTGTGGTACTGGAACGACAGATGAAACAACAACCGGAGACACGGTAGGGGTGGTCACCAAATCCGCATACACACTATCCATAATGGACTGTGATACCCCAAACGCCTTCAAAAGTCCGATAATAGAACTTACTTGCGATGCGTTAAGGGTAGATGCACTTGCAAGAAACGGAAACGCGAACAATACTCCAATAAGTAGATTTTTCATAAATATGAGTTACAAATAAAGCCACAAGTTCGCGCTTGTAGCTTTATTTATTACCCGCGCGAACGAGTTACAGTACAATCCTAGCACACGGTGATAGACGATGCAACTATTCTGTGGATAAACTCTATTGCCATTGCAAACTGTGGTATAATGTGCGTGTAATATCCGCTTACCTTTACACAAGGGGCGATTGGCTGAAAAGCTAGTCGCCCCTTATTTCATATGAAAAAATATCTCGCAAACATACTCGGTGGTCTTATTGTTCTTTTGGGTGGGGTTTCGGTGGCACATGCAACAGGTGCATATCCTGTGGCAGTCGGAGGTACGGGAAATACCACCTTCCCTGTTGGGTCTGTTTTGGTGGGCAATGGGACAAGTCCATTAAATACTGCGACTCTTTCTTCAATTTTCCCCTTCACCCCCTCCACAAACTTCAACGTCAACACCTCCGCGACGACGACTGCTCTATGGGCGAAAGCGGGTTTGTTTGCGTCCACGACCTCGCAGTTTGACTACGCTACTACGACTGGTCTTACCGTTACAGGCACTCAATGGCTGCCCGGCATCACGTCCACAGGTCTTGCGGTAGACTCTGTAGGCAAAGTCTACGGTGCGGCTACAACCACGTTCTCTACAGGTCTTATATATACAAATGGTGTGGTGACGAACCCAAACATTTTCGAATGGACGCCTTCCACCAACTTCAATGCCAACAGTAACGCGACAACCACGCCTATTTGGCTCAAGAACGGCCTGCAAGCTTCGACTACCTCGCAGTTCGCGTATTCCACCACTACAATGGGTTCGTTCACGCTTGCGTCCACTACGAACCTCAACATCACCGGTCTGGCGAATACTGCGACGAATTGTCTCCAGGTAAGCAATCAGGGCGTTGTATCAGCAACCGGCTCCGCTTGCGGCGGTGGCTCGGGTTCTGTAACGTCAATCACCCTCGGCGGTGGTCTCGACGGTGCGTCCCCTATCACCACGACCGGCACCATCATCGCGCAGATTGGAACCTCGACCACTCCGACGGTAGGAAACGTCGCATACTGGACTGGCGCAGGCACGCCTTCTACGCTCGGTACTGTGGGCACCACGACACTCTCTGTTACCAGCGCTCCGTTCTCGTTCCCTTCTACACTCTCCGTCCTCGGTAGCGGCACAGGCTCTTATTGGGGTCTTTCGACCACTTCAAATGGTGTAGCGGGCAACATCCCATACTGGACAGGCGCAGCCTCAATGGGCACTATCGCTACCGGTACTATCACCTGCTCGGGTACGGGTATCTCCTGTTCCACTGCTGGGCTTTCAGTCATTGGCGGCGCACTCACTATCACTGGGTCGGGAGTACCATTTGGATTTACTCCAACTACAAACTTCGGTGTAAACACTTCGGCGACCTCTACCCCTCTTAATTCCACTGCTGGAATTATGGCATCCTCGACTTCATATTTTACTCTGCTGGATACCCTAAACGGCATAAATCAGAATGGTGCATTGCTTGCGTATGCTTCTAGTACCAATGCTGATACGATATTTGGTCTAGCGGCAATGGGTGGAAATGCAACCACAAGCAATACGTTTGCCGGAAATACAGCGGTTGGGTATACAGCACTAAAAAACCTTGGTACAGGAAATCATAATACAGCTGTTGGGTATCTGGCAAATGGTGTAGACGTAACTGGCTCGAATAATACAGCGGTTGGGTATAGCGCATTGTCTGGGAATACTGGTAACTACAACACTGCTTTGGGTCTTTTTGCTGGGTATAGTATTACATCTGGGTATGACAACATAATGCTCGGACAGTCCTTAGAACAGCGTACCGGACTGACGACTGGGTACAATAACATCTTCATTGGAAATCATCTCACAGCGACATCCACAAACTCTGCAAACTTTCTTAATATAGGAAACACGCTTTTTGGTTTACTCGCATCAACAACAAACCCCACTCCAGTTATTGCCCCCTACCCGGCCTCTGGTTTCTTCTCCGTCGGGTCTACCTCTCCGTGGGCTAAACTATCCGTCCACGCGAACTATGGGGATACAGCTAACACTCTCTTCGCTGTTGCTTCTTCTTCACTCAATGCAACATCAACACTCTTCACCGTAAACAATGTCGGTCAGGTGGGTGCTGCAACCACATCCCCTTGGGCACTATTCTCTGCCAACGCCAGCGCAAGCGGGACAACTATGCCGCAGTTCGTTGTCGGCTCATCTACCGCAACAAACCTAATTGTCGCCAACAGTGGGCAGGTTGGCGTCAGTACAACTACGCCGTCGGCAAGCATAAACGCGGCACTTTCTGTCGGTGGAACTATTTACAGCGGTTCTGGTGGTTACGTCTTCCCCGACGGCACTACACAGACGACTGCTGCAAGCGCAGGAGGCACCACGCAGACGACGATGGTATTTACTGCTGCTGAAAGCATCACGGCGGATAATGCGGTTGCCTCCGCTCTCTATCAAGCAACTCCGGTTACGCTTGATACCAGCGGCGCATTCACCACGAAACTTCAATCGACTGCAACGGTTGTCATTGGAAGCAATACCAACCGCTGCCTCATTGTTATGGCGGCGATGCCATACCAGAGCAGTTTCACTTTCTCCGGCGATTACAACGGTACAAGCATAACGTGGACACAGGCTGATGTAGGTTCTGGTCATCTTGCCATTGGGTATGTTGTCGCTCCGACCACTGGCTCGCATACCTTGACCGTCAGCAACGGCGCAGGTGGAGGCTCTACGGTAACATGGTATTCACTTTACAACTGCGACCAGACTACCCCCATAAATGCGTCCAATTATACTGATGTGTCTGCGACTTCCGGCACCGTGAGTGCAACGTCTGTAACGGATGGCGACATCGCTGTTGGTATGGTGGCTGGTCTAAATGCTTCGGCGTCTATCGGAACCCCCGCTGGCAACGTGTACACCGCTAACACGTTTACAGGTACTCCAACTTCTTGGGGGCCATATGCGGCAGGAGATAGCGGTCTAACAACTCAATATGGGGGAGGGACATCATATACGATGTCATTCTCCGGTGGCAGCGCTTCGTGGCAAAATGCAATCATTGTGGGAGTAATTAAAGCAGCAGCTGCTCCGGTATATGCCGTACAAAAAGCAAGCTCTGCATCAGCAAACTCTCGCGCAACATTCGTTGGATTTGCACAAGGCTCGGCGAGCGCTGGAGGTAGTGTGACAGTAACTACCGGCGGTGTACACACCTTTGCATCTGGTTCGCGCATCGCAACCAACTACTACTACCTCAACGACACCCAAGGCACCATCGGTATAGCCGCAGGCACGGTAACACATAAAGTTGGTATCGCGCTATCGTCGCTTAAGATGCTCATTACAAATATCTGGTAAACCTCTATGTCCGAAACCGACGTATCAGCTATCTTACAGAACCAAGGAGAACTCCGAGCCACAATCGTGGAAGGGTTCAAGAGGATAGACGATAAGTTTGAATCGGTCAGCGAGAAGTTTGAGGCACAGAAGGAGTTTTCCAATCGTCACGGCGTATGGATTCGGGAGCACGAAGAAAAGATAGACGCGCTTCAAGCATTCCAAAACGAACAGAAAGGACAAATGTTGGTTCTAAAGGGTCTTCTGACTTTTCTAGGATTGGCTTTCACCGGGTGGATTGCGTTCTTTAAGAAATGAATATGTCCCATAAACTCCCACTATCAGACCGTATTGCTCTATGGGTAACAGACAAGTTAGGGACAATGACTTGTGCCCTCATATTCTGCGTTATAGCGCTTGTAAGCCTTCCTGCGGTACTTGCTACGGGTTCCATTGTAAACTTCATACAGTGGCTCTCTGGTGCCTTTATACAGCTCGTAGCGTTGGCTATCCTGGGAGCGGGACAGAAACTACAATCAAAGCACTCTGAACGGCTGGAGGAACGCATATACGAAATGGAAAGGAGACACGGTGAACAATTGGACGATATTATCAGGTTACTTGAAGAATAATATGCACTCTCATCCAGGATATATACCAACGAGGCGCAAAGCAGGAGACCCATTGCTCTACTCAACTTCGGCGGTGCCTACAGATACGCACACGGTAGACCTTTCGATGTTCCCGGCTCTCTATCAGGCGCAGGAGCCTGCCTGTGTTGCCCACGCAATAACCCAATATGTTATGTGGTTGCATTACAAGAAAACAGGTGAGATTAAATTGCTTTCCCCTCGTTTCCTGTATGCCCTGACGATTAAAGCAATGGGTACCGACCCGACACAAGGTTCTAGCCTAGCCGTTGCACTAAAAACTGCCCAAACGTATGGCATCTGTGAGGATGTGTTCCTGCATAACGATACGTCTATTCCTGTAAACGATTATGTAGACCTGACTAAAATCACTCAAGATGCCTACAATAATGGGTTAAATTACCGCATAAATAAATACCACTTTTTGGCGACGCTTGATGAAATGTCTCTAAAGCAGGCAATGAATATGTATGGTTTGCTTCTGTACGGCATAAACATTTCAGACTCTTGGTGGAAGAACTCGGCAGGATTTAATTCTTGGCTTGCAAAAGACCTTTTTCCTATCCGACCTCCGAAAGGAATGACTGACCCGTCGCTCTCTCATCATCTCATCCTTGGATATGGTTACGACCAAACACCTTTCGACTATTTCAGGAACTCTTTTGGTAGTACCTGGGGACAAAATGGCAACGGGTGGTTTGGGACGAATGATGTTGGATATATCTATGAAGCGGCAGTCATTGAAGATTTGCAAGACGCGCCCACACCTGCCCCTGTAATACAGAAGGCAAATGATATTGTAAATACGATACAACAGGTACAGACGGTAGAAAATCAGACAGTAGACCCTGTAGTGAAAGCAAATTTAGCAACTGTTATCGCACAACTATGGCAAAGCTTTCTTGTATTGTTCAAGTAAAGAAAAAAGAGAATAAACCCTTCCGCCTCAACTCCCAGCCGGGTGCGGTTAACTTCTACTAGAAGCCGTCGTGTTACAATAAAAGAATGAAGGTCGTCCCGCGTCCTATCCCTCCTATCGCTTACATGCGCTTGAAGGCGGAACTCTCCGGCAATCCTGTGCCGGTACACAAGCATGAGATAACTTGGCACATGGAATTGCGTGCCAGTCGGAGATACCGAATAAAGACCTGTTGGTGCGGATGGAAACGGGCGCATTGTGTGGATAACTCGGCTTGCGTATTATAGAAGTGGTATACTGAAAACGGTGGTTCTCCAAGTCCTGCTTTTTTGAAGTGTTCTCTCATATCGGCGAGCCTCTCATTGTGCCGCTGCTCCTAACCCCACACAGGACTCCTCAATAGCCATCCGACTATCCACACCCCTCTCCCCCGAGGGGTTTAGTCGTTGTATACTGTAGATAGACTTACAAATTAACTGCACCACAATGCAAACTTCTGAAATCACATCCATCGCAACGGTCATCGGTTCGGTATTCGTATTCCTGGGTTACACCGGAATCGACGCATCGGTCATCAGCAGTGCCATCACCGGTATCATCTCGTTGGTAACCATTGGCACGGCGGTCTACACGCATATCGCGCATAAGAATTTGGTGGCGCAGCAGTAGTTCTTTCCAGTCCTTCGTGCCCAACTTGGCATCGTTGTGCTACCCTGGTAGTGCGTTAGCGGTGTCTAGTTGGGCGCGAGGGACAACATACTTACTAGTTCATACTAAATTAGTAGAGAACTGGTAATCATACTTCACGGCACTTCTCATCTATCGCTGGTCGCTTTAGATTGGGAATGAGAAACGGTTGCACGTCGCACTTACCCAATTGAACTATTCCTATTTTGTCAGCCTATTTGTAGCCACTTGTTTTGCCCAAACGCCGCAACCGGCGCTTATTCCCGATGCGCCGCCGGTGATGTTACGAATAGCCGACGCAGAATCCGGTTCCCAGCAATTTAACGATGATGGCACAGTCGTCTCTCATAAGAATACCGACGGTACGATTGATCGAGGTATTTTCCAAATAAATAGTTCCCACCAAAAGGATGCCGAACGAATGGGCTACGATATTATGACTGCCGACGGGAATATTAAGTACGCCCTCTATCTATACAAAATCCAGGGTACACGCCCGTGGTCTGCCAGCAAGCCAGTATGGTCCAAGGTGGTACCAACCGACTAGTCCTCGGTACACCACCAATTATCATTAGGATTTCTAAACATCCTATGATGCTAAGCAAAAGCCCCGTAAACTCGTGAGAGCCGGGGCTTTTTGCTGGTACTATTTTTTCAACTTCTTACTTTTTGGTGGGACACTCGTGGATATTCCATTCCTTAAGAATTACCTCGTATACCTTGTCTCCTTCACTCTCCACAAACACTCTCAACTCCTTCTCTGCCTCCGCTATAGCGTGTTTAATGGCGTCCAGGACGTCCCTCCAGCCGTCCATATACTCAAGTCCACGATTGGCAAAGCACCAGTTTTTCGTCTTGAACTTGTGCCGGTTATCGCCCTCAACGAGGGAGATTTGTCGCTTTGCGTAGTCAATTTCCACTCGGACGGTTATGTTGTGGAGTGTGTAGTCTTTAACTTCGTAGATTGGTTTCATGTTATTCATTTATCACATTATATAATTTCTCTACCGCTTCCAACGGGGTCTCTCCCGTGCAAGTATACGAACCTTTCTCGTCCACTCCGAATGCGTAGTAAGTCTTGTTCCACGCGACATATCGTATGGAGTCGAACTTTGGTACTAGATTTTTTATGAGGATATCTAGTTTCATATTAGGGTAGGATTGCTCCGAACGTTATCGAACCCTTTGGTAATGTGATGCCCCTGTCTTCGCACAACTGTCCCTGATACGGACTCTCTGCCCACTCCAATAAATCTTCTTTCTCTACCTGCTTTACGATGGCTCCCCGGAGGGAGAATGTGGGGTCTTGCATATTATTCTAAGCTAGAATCCAACATTTTTAATACTTTCGCCCGGAAATCAAATGCACCGGAGTCGTAGTCATTGTTTTCGTATTCAGGACACCGGGTCTCCATTCTCTGTATCTCTGTGATGACAGTTTCAATGATGGCACGTATTCTATCTTGTTCCATATCGCCTTGAGTGATTTCGATTATTTTTTCTCTCAATCGTGCTGTTTCCATATTATTTTATGTTAGCTTGGATGTTCTTGTACTTATTTGGATAAACATCTGCGATAGGGTCCTGTTTTTCTCCATCCTTACTTGTCCAAGGTAGTAAGATATTTGGTAATTCCTCCTCCACGGCTTTTTTGATTGGATTCATATTATTCCAACACTCCCTTTGCGAATAATCCTTCCAGTTTCTTCACACGGGCTTCCAAGTTACTAAGTGACAAATCCTTAGGTTCAAGTAGTCTGCGGGGGAAAGCCCGGCAGCCGGCGAGCCACCGAGCGTCGTCCGACCGACCGGCATACACGCCCCACCGCCGACCGACGGAGGCCCAGCGGACGTGCACCGCGAAGACCTCGCCACCATTGCGTACATAGAAGATATTTGCGTGTCCATTCTTCAACAGAATTTCATCATTCTTTAGGGCAAACAACACATCACCAAGATTTAGCTCTTCTACATCGAACTCTTTCATTATCTCGGAGTTATTCATTGATCGTTCAAGCGTCTTGCTTTCAAAGGGACTGTTCATCTCCCCGAAGGACTGATTGCCGAATATCTCCTTAAAGTAACCGCTGACATACCCAATATTATGCTTTCCTACTACAAATTCTTCAGATGCTTTAAACATAAGTCACTTTATAATTACCTTTTAGTAATGCTGCGGGGCACTTCCTACACACCTGCTAAAATTACATCGCATACATTTAATGCTTTATCATCTATATATACATCTGCCCCTGGCTTCATCTGCATGACTATTCCATGAAAAGGAACTCCATTTTTCATCAACCATGCCTGTGTAGCTGCAAAGTATTTTGGCTGTCGTGCGGTATAGATAATTATGTGTGCGCCTTTTTGGTACCACGCGGCTACGAGATCAATCATTTTCTGTATAGGCACGCAATCTTCTTCCCCCCAAAACTCACCGGCACACAGTGTTCCGTCTAAGTCTACCGCTATTACTTTGTCGTTAGGATTTGCAAGTATCTCCAATAGTTTTTCTTTCATATCTTTATTTCTTACCGAGTAATTTCAACAACTCTGTACTCACTGCTTCCATACCGCCTGTGAGGTAGAGGTCGAGTAGGCGGTGTGCTACATACACGGCAACTTTCTCAAAGTTGGTTGCAAACTTCTTGTCTATGAACTCTTGTTCCCACCCCAATTTTTCCCCAATCTGCGGCAGGATGTCTAGGAGTTCTTGGAAGTTTGGTAACGATACACCGACTTCTGTTGTTTGTTCTGTCTCGTATTTTGGCTTAACGCCCAACCCAGCTATAAGATTTGCTACTTCGAGGCTTACTGTTTGCATACAATTTTTATTATTCGACCAGCTTCATCAAAACCTGCATACCCAATTTGTTCCAACAAAGTAGAAGCCTTCTCACCGGCAGACATAAATTCGTGCCCACGTTGACAGTATTGCTCATACATAGATAGTAAGGCGTCGGCTAAGTCTTTTTCGAGGTTGGTCATACAATATCTTCAATTACTTTTTAGTAATGCTGCGGGGTGGGGTATTAGCTAACATTCTGAGGTTGGTTGCGTTTGGGACACCGAGGGTTTGTACATTCATCTGCATCCCAATCCAATCTATGCCGACATATATTCCCACACTTCCTGCATAATCCTTTTTTCATACGCCTATCCTTCCTTAATGCTTTTAGTAAATGGGCACAACAAATCTACCATATCTTCTAGGGCTGCTCGGTAAGACTCATTCATTCCGAAATTTGTGTCCCTGTCTATCAGATTTCCTTTCAGTGTTTGTGCAACCGATTTTACACGTTCGAAAAAATTTTCTTCTGTGATGCCTTTACTAGCAATTTGCTCCAACTTGTCCATACATTTAGTTCTTTAATGACTTGAGTAATTCCTTGACCTTATCGCGTCAACCGTGCCTTCCCTGATAATTTACCCGCCAGCTTGTCGTCCTTTATGAGTCCCAACTTCCGGCGTCTCCAGCGGACACTGCCTTCAGTGAGTCCAAGGACGGCAGCGATTTGCTTGTCGGATTTGGTTTGCCAGTTGCGTTTTAGATATTGAGTTTGGGTCATAAAAATGTTCTTGATAAACTTTCCCCCTCCATTCGACCTACCAAGCGGATGTCTCCAAGGTGTCGCACCTCTTTGCCGTAATCCCAGCTTAAAAGGACGCGGGCAACTTGGTAGGACGAAGGGAAGGGATAGAAACAGGTCGGCAGGTCGCTTACGGTATGGGGAGGAATTGAACATTGGAAACTGGAGTAGATGGGAATCGAACCCATAGTGCTATCTTTTGTGGTTTTTATTCGAAGTCAACCACCCCTACAGCTCCTTTTAAGTAGACTATAGTCGGGGGATAATGCATTATCCGTGTCCCGCTAACTCGCCAAAAGCTTGAGTCAGACAAAAGATTTAATAGCATCCCAACACGAGCCTAGTCTGCTTTGGCTCTAGGGATTTGCTTTGCCGGGCATTTCTGCCTCTCTTTCACTACTACTCCAGTTTTCAATGTTCAACACTACCCAATCGTCGCAACCGCCTTTCAAAAACTTTCGTTCTCGTCCTGCTCTAGTAACCAGTATGCGCCACCTTCGATGACACCACAAGGGTATACCTGTGGATAACTGACACCATAGTGTCGTTTATGGTGTATAGTAGGGACATTACCAGTTAATTGAAATGTTATGGCAACAAAGAAAGTCGAAAAGCTGACCCGTTTGACGGTTCGCCTTGGGGAGAAGGAGCTCAAGGAACTCAAGCGTGTTCAAAAGATTATGCTCAAAGACTACAAAGAGGAAGTGAGCATTAATGCTCTCATCCGTGATGCGGTTCTCAATGCTTTCAACCATCTTCGATAGTTGTGCACACCCACTGACACCACTCGGAAACGGGTGGTGTTTTGTGTTATACAATGATATTAGTTGTTCTTCAAAAGGAGGCAAAAATGTCCTGCAAAAAGAAAGACGCGCATCTTCTGCCGTGCCGTGGGAGCCTGCTGCGCTGCACTCAAGGCTGCGTGGAGGTGGTGCAACGCGAGGATGTAGGTATCTGCGCGGTCTGTGGTCAACGCCACGACTATACGCGCTACATCGTCATCGAACTGTTCGTGTATTGGGTGTGTTCTGACACCTGCGAACGGGACTTGCGCAACTCTTTTGACCCGACATAGGAGACGCTATGAAGCATATATGGGTACGCGATGCGTGTTCTGTCTGCGGTGAGGAGGGTATGGTCTATGATGTAGACCTGCCCTGCCACGTCAACATCTTCGTCTGTGGTCTGGACTGCGAGAACGAGTTGTTCGATGAGATGCGTAAACATCTTTGCACGGAGAAAGACGATGGAATACCTGAAACAGCTGGCCGGCTATGTATGGGGAGCTAAAACACCTACAAAGCCCCCAATGCCTGCGCATGTTACGTTCTGCGCCGCGTGTCCTATCACGGAGGGCAAGACAGACATCATCTACATCGGCAAGTCTCAAAAGACGTATTGCACTGAGGGTTGCTGCCGGAAGCACGGCGACGAACTCGAAAGCATCTACAACCGCAAGACGCGTGAAATAAAATGGCAGTGCTGATGACAAAAGCCCCCGGGTAATTCCGGGGGCTTATACTTTATTACTGTTTCGCTTTCTCAACCTCCTTCGCAGCGTATTCGTCGGCGTAGTCGATGTATTCTTGACCGTCGAGATTAGAAAGCCAGTTGTCGAAAGCATCTGGCATATTGTCGTCGGTTCCCGTGTAGTTCTTTGCGTGGACATCTTTCAAGTAGTCTTCAAACATATTAGTTTTGGTTATCGCGTTCCTGCTCGAATAATGCGTCGCATACACAATCTTTGGAAACTTTCTTGCACAGGTCGCATCCGATTGGATGGATGATGATTTTTCCTACCATATAGATGAGCGAGCCGCCACCATAATTAACCCTGCGAGTAATGCAAACAAGATCGACGTCATGATACCCTCCGCCCAACTCTGTTTCTGATAGAACGTGTCTTGTTTGAGATTTCCTTCTTCATCGAGCATTAGGTTTCTTGGGCTGTACATATTAGATCAAAGTTAAAATAGGCGTCTTATAAATGTTTTCAATGAACTCGAGCAACTCCGGACCCGTTACGACTTCCTCCTTACACCCACACTCTACGATGTCAAAGTCCTCCGATCCGTTCGCTACCTGCATCCGCCCCGTGCCCCTGCACCCTTCGCACTGTTTGTTGTAAAATATCATAAGCTATACCTTATGTGGTTAATCTGTCTCGGTTATTCAGTTGTGAACGAACTACCCTCACTAACCAGTATATATCATAGAGCCGCTCTGTGCAAGGGGTTAAGAGTTATCTTGTGGATAACTCTTAAATACCTTTATTTTGCACGGTTCTTTTGACGTGCTTTCACCATCTTTACAATACGTTTCGTCTTCTCTTCTTCACTCAAATTTGTCCACCACGATGTGCCGCCCTTCTTACCGAGGGCGCGGAAGTGGTCGGACAGTGCTTGTTTAATGTCGGGACTCATAAAGCATTCGTAGAATTATTGAGTAATTTGCGAGGTCGAGCAGTGTATCCGCTAACTTCTCATCCTCCACCTGCGCCTCTGCGTCCAGTAGTGTGGCTATACGAGAGAGCTTGTCGCACATGCGTACCAGTATCGCCTTCTCCGCCGGGATGCCGAGCTGTTCGGCGAGCATGAAGTTAGCGAACGGAGAACGTGCACCGCCGTAGTCCGCATTCTTGCGTTTGCTGATCTCCACGTTCTGCGCGTAGAGTTCCTGCATGCGAGCGATGAATTGTTCAGGGTTTTTAATTTCGGTCATGTTCTTGTTTATAAGTCGTATAATCTTTGCTTATTTCCCGCGCCGTTTTCTTTATCTGGCGCAAGATGCGGTCGCGGTCTCTCTGCAATATCTTACGGTTGAAGGTCTCATAGTGTCCGGTGAGCGCCAGTGTGTCTCCCTGGTCTAAGACGACCCCGCCGCGCTTCGTCTTATTTTCTATCTTAGCGGTCTCAAGCCACACGAGGTAGGTCTTGTTTACTTTCTTACTATATTTCTTTTGTATGAGTAGTGAGTAGAAGGGGAGTTGGTCGTGCTTGTCTACATCTTTTTGCGTCCAACGCGGGCTTCCGTCTGGCTTTCGTATCCCCGATTTATATTCTCCGAACGCACATGTCTCCGGGTCGAAGGTGTCAATGTATGCGAGAACCTGCACGCCGCCTATGTCCACTTGTATCTTATGCTCTGCCTTTGGAAGGCGTATGCAAGTATACTTTTCTTCCCGGTCTATGGCCTCATGTACCTCGCGGCCGAACATTGTATAGATATTGTCGAACGTCTTTTCGTTCTCATAATAACGACGACGGAACCCGTCCCTATCCTTCCGCCACAAATCTATGGCAGAGTAAGACAGATAGCCTTTTGGTAAGTTGTATTTCATATCCTCGGGCCCAGGAATGGCAGGCCCGAAGTATGCACGCAACCCTTAGAATGCCGGCTCTTCTTCCGGGCCTTCCGGATATGCTACCTTCTCGGGAGCGTTAGAACCCTCTGCACGAGTTGCTTTATCGTAGAGTTCGTGTTTCTTAAACTCTTCGAGCAAAAACTTGCGAGCCGTACCAAAGTACAACTTCCAATCATCGGAGTCCCAGCCGGACGCTTCCTTCGGGAGCTTCGGGTATCCGTTACACGGATCCCACTGTTTGTCGTTCTTCGGATTCTGCTTGTGGTAATAATCAGGCTTCTTCTCGCCGTCCTGGGTGATAGAGATGCCTTTCTTGAGCTTCTTCGTCTTCTCATCCTCGAACGAGTAGGGAGCGAAGCATATATCTTTTGAGACATCCAAATTCGGGAGCTTCTTGAGGAAATCTTCGCCGAAGTTGGAATTAGCGGACAATGAGATAGCGTTGTCGTCTTCACCTTCGCCGTCTAGCGTGATGATGATGTTCTTGCCGAAGTCTCCTTCGTAGATCGCCAAATTCTTTATTTTACCGGTGATTTTTTGGGCAACTAATTCGTATTTGACCCCCGTCTTTCCGTCGGAAGTCTCGTACTCGCGTCGTACCGCTCCCGGCGTCGTCTCTGCTACCTCCTGATGGAATTTTCCGTCAGAAAGGACATTGAAGTACGTAGCGCGCGGCTGTGAGTATTCTACTTTTGCCATATATTTGTTGTGTTAACTTAATAGTATTGCGACAAAGTTCGACCGCCTTTGATACTTACAGTATACACAACGGCTCCGTATAATACAATGGCTACCTGGGGATAACTTCTCCGCCTAACGTCGCCACCACGAATGCTATCTCCCGCGCCCTTTCTTCTGTTAGGGATTTCCGAAGGGTTCGTTTTTCTTCGGCGAGCAATTCTTCTATGTCGATGTAGCAGACGATTTGCTTTAGGTTCTGCCGGCCCTTCTTATGAAAGACGACAGCGACCACGCCGCGCTCTTGCGCCAGGTGTATCTCATCGAACGGAGACTTCCCGCCGATCCCGCCGCGAGTACGGGCGTCGGCTATTCGGACGTCTATGCGTGACAGAACGACTTGCAAGAGATATTTGATTTGGTGCGGCTGGAGGTGTGAGTATGCGATGTACGGCAACTTCGTCAGCTTCCATTCCACCGCCGAGGTTGGGAAGTGGGGGGGTTTCTTGTTCAGTTTGTATACGTCGTTCTCGGTCATACCGTACATTCTTCGCTCCTATGTTCGCCCACATAACACGATGCACAAACATTGCTCTTGTCCGCTTTCGTTATCCTGCACGCAATAAAGCCGTAATACTTGCCGCAACACGGACACTTCTCAACGTCGTCGCGGGGCGGGACGTATTTTCGTGGTGTATACCACTCAGCGGAGGGGCCTTCGGCCACGGATTTTCTTTGCTTGTAAGGCATCACTTGATTTCTTTATCTCGACTAGTAATTCTTTTTCCGGCAAACTGTCCCACCACAACTTTCCTTGGTGCACATCGCAATGCATAAGAAGTTCTTTCTTTTCATATTCAGAAAGTTTCTTTGATGCGGTAATACGTTTTCGCAATGCTTCTACTTCTTCAATAGTTTTTGCTTCGCAGATATATTTTATCTGCACTTCAAGGTCCATTGCCATATTTAGAATGTGTCTGATGAATAATGCTGTATACCTTCGATTCGCTGCACGATACTGTGATACCGTGGCTCCGCGAACGACCACGACAATTCTCCCTCTTTCTCCTGATCACCTTGTATTGTGTAACTGGAACGTCTGGTGAGAACGTTTACCGATGCGAGATTCTGTAGGAGGTTGCGGGTTACAGATGTGTTTAGACCGATGGCGTCTGCTATCTTGCGGGTGGTCATAGAAGAACCCCACGACTGATTGCAAATGGTACGCAAGATTGCGCGCTTCTCTTCGTTGGCAAGCGAATACGCAAACCAGTCGAGTATCTTGTAATCTGACTCTTCCAGCGGCCTGTTGCGCATAATCATCAGACCCTTCGCGATTGCCGCGAGCTGTTTGGCGAGACGCATAGGCATCGCAGGCACCGGCAGACGATCCATCTCCTCGGTCTTATGCGACGTGTGTACCGGAGTTCGGATGAGTTCCGCAAAGGTGGCTATCTCAGTAAGACGCTCAACGACTTCCTGGGAGACATCCAACGGACTTTCATTCTCTGTATAGCGCAACACGGTTTCTTTTATATAGTTGCCGTACAATTCCGATAACTGTTCATCTATTTCTTTGCTTTTAAGTTTCGTACCAAGCGCGAGTTTCGTTGCCATATTAGAGTCAAAGTCTTTCATGCGCCAACAGATGAAGCGCTCTCCCATGTCCGATGCTTCCTCAAAGAAACGATACGCAGAAGGTGTGCAGCCTGCCATGATGCCGAGATACCCGCGCCATTTGATAGGGAACTCCATATTTCCGGCGATCTTAGACATCTCGCCGTCGTAGATCATGCGGAGTTGGGAGAGGATGGTCGTTCGGGCCTCGTTATTCTTAGAGAAGATTACGGTTAAATCTGATATGACTATCATACCTAATGCTCCAATGCGTAGTAGAAGGGAGGGGTTTCGCTCGGTACCATCTTCGTTCTTACCAAGCTTTGCGGCGGATAGGAAAGTATTCTCAGTCACATCGTCTACTCGATGTATAAACTTACTGTCCGTCATTGCAAGGGGTCGGAGCATCTGTGATTTACCTCCGGAGGATGCACCAACTATAACCAACCATACCGGATCACTTAGTTGCAGGCGATTGGCTATCATAACCGCCAAAGATGCGTCGATGATGGTGTCATCCTCCATATACTGGTGCTCCCGTACCTTTACTTTCAGTTCGTCGAGCGTCATGTTATTGGAGATTATTAACCGATTGGCTAAATGATGCCCCATTAACTGCCCGGTATACATCTATTGCGTCGCCAAATTTAGCACACCCGAAGCAATACACTGTATTGGTTTTGGGATAATATTGGAGCGATGGGGATTTTTCTTTGTGCCAAGGGCAAAGCGCCTTGTTGGAGACGAGTTTTATCAGTTGCGGGATAGGAAAGGAGCGTGCTTTCAGTATTCGGTCATCTCCGATATATTTTGCGGTGTTATATGACTGTATTTTTGGTTCATGCGCTTCTATATAAGCATCGTGAAAGTGAATAGACTTCCATAGTGCTAGTCGTTCGGAACGATCTTGTTTTACTTCCTCAAGTGATGCGAAAGATTTTGCTGTTGGGATTAGCGAATGAAGATCGCCACCATTCATCACATAATCAGATATATCTTTTACACCCGGACGATCCGGCAAGAACATAATTCGTGCGTTTGGTATAATATCCAACACTTTTGCCATACCCTTACCTCCCGCCTCGTCATTATCAAAACAAACTATAACATCACTGCCTCTTAGGAGATCGGCCCATTCCTTTTGGAAAGACATAGCCCCGCCGGTAGAGCTGACTGCGGGTATGTTGTGCGACCAACATACAAGGGTATCAAGCTCGCCCTCTGTTATTACTACAGTAGATACGTTTGAAATCTTATCGGCTCCATAGAGTGTAACCTTACCGCCGACATCGTACACATACTTAGGCTTTATATCTTCGGTAGGGTTGCGGCGATATTTATTGAACGAAAAAACCCCATCCGGGTAACGGACAGGTATAACCAAACATTCGCCCAAGGTTGTGTGCTCGCCCGTTAGTAAACCGAACGACTCGATCACCTCATCGGTGATATGGCGCGCCCGAAGCCATGATGAAAACAGGTTATTCAATTGCATACCTACAGTATACCTGAGTGTGTCGGATAGACGATAGTGGTATGTGGATAACTGCAACCAACCGACTCTTGCCAATAGTTCCAAACAGTTCCCGAATAGGTTTTGCTATTGCAATTATGTTGTAATATTGTTACCCTGGGAGTACCCCCCGCGGGGGGTACTCCCAGGGCTACTATACTATATAAATAAACACTTTTTTCGTATCGGATTTTTTTATATCGTTTTTTGTCAAGTGGTTTCATGAAATACTTTAAAAATGGAAGAATAGTTATCCCCACTCCCTAAAAGCATTATAAAAAGCTTGTGGTATAATTAAGGCACCGACCAAGGCGCGTTCACCTATTAAAAAATAACTTGTGCTCATTTTTCTCGGCGTCTTCTCACAAGTTTGCGCCGGGAGCAATGAGTAAATAACATATGCCAAACAATTACACAGAGGCACAGATCGCAGACATCAAAGAACGTGAAGCCAAAGCGCTTGCGGCACTCAGTGAACTCCAACTAACTCCGACTGTCGCAATGACGATGGTTCACGTCGGTAATGATACTTTCGCTATCAAACCTATTCCGTATCTCGCGGATACTAAATACACCGCCACATTATCCCCTATTCAGGTAGATGATTTGCCTCCTCCCGGTTATGAACCTGCTAAAGAGATTTAAGACATTGTGGGCTTTAAGCTCGGTTGAAGTAGAAGAACCTTCTCCTCAATCAAAAACACTCGCGGCTGTAACGGATATCTTCAAAAAGAAACCGTTGGCAGAAGTCATCAAATACGAACGACAATCCCCCGTACAGAAAATTATCAACGATAGCGAAAATCTATGATTAAACCTTTTGGAAATAACATCCTTATCGAACCCGCAGCAAAGAAGCAGGTACTTGTGTCCGAGCAGGGTGCATTGTGTGAGTACGGCAAAGTTGTTGCTGTTGGTGATGAGGTACAGAAAGTCCAGGTTGGAGAGACGCTTGGTTTTTTGGTATGGGGTATAAATAAACTTGAGGTCGAAGGTGTAACGTATTACTTCTTGCCCGAGTCCTCTGACTTCATTCTGGGGACGATCGAACCCAATGTTTCCGCTATCTAAGTGCAAAAGTGTATGGCTGCACAAGTTTGACTTGGTAGCCGAGTATCATCACCCAAATACTGCCGTTAAGGAACGATGTGCCCGATGCGGCAAGGAGGTGATATTCAAAATTGATAGCAGAGGATTGGCAGACAACAACCTATATCTTAAATATCATGCAAGACAAGCTCTCGTCCCACAACATGCTTTATTCGCTCACGAGTACCCAGACTATGGAAAGCTCCGATAATATCCACCCAGAAGCGCTCACGAGCCTCGCTGATGGAGTTAAAAAGGCTTGTTCTATAGTTGCACCAACAATGGGCCCCGCTGGTACTAACATAGTCCTACAGAGTAAACTCAATCCCGGTCATTTGCTGACCAACGACGGAGCTACAATCATCCAGTCAATCCAGCTCGCTGACCCTATCGAATCCATTGGTCTCGGCTTCATCAAAGAAGCTGTAGAGCGCTCCAACAATAACTCCGGTGATGGTTCTACCACTACTTGTGTACTCCTAAATGCAATCCTACAAGAGGGTCTTAGGTCAGGTGTATCTACACTGGAAGTTAAGAAAAGCCTCGATGAGTGCTTGCCGCTTATCGAGCAATCTATTGATGAACAAACCCGGCAAATCACTGTTGACGACATCCCGGCAGTTGCGGAAATCGCTGGCGAATCTAAGGAACTCGCAAACACTCTTGGGGAGATATATAAAGTCATTGGAAAAGACGGAATCATCCACCTCGAAGGAAGCGGCACTTTCGATACTAGCTATTCTCTTATCGAAGGAGTTAGGTTTGGAGGAACTGGGTATCTCAGTCCATATCTCGTGCACGATGAAGAAGCCACAAAAGCCGGCCGCAAAGAAACTAAAGCCGTCTACCACAACCCATCAATCCTCGTCACCAAAAGGAAAATAGCGCACTTGAACGATATAAACCCTCTTCTTTCTGCTCTACAGGCACAAAATAAAAAGGATTTGGTTATATTCACCAACGATATGGACTCGGGTGTTGCCTCCGTACTTATCGAAGCCCATAAATCTAAACTACTGAACATTCTTATCATCAAGGCTCCTGTCCTGTGGGGTAACTACGTCTTTGAAGACTTTGCCAAAATCACCGGCTCTACGATCGTGGAAGATGCTTCTGGTATCACATTCAAAAACCTACAGCTTGATCATCTTGGCTCTTGCGGAACTATAATTGTAGATAAGGAGGAAACGACAGTGATTGGTATTAAAGACATTTCTGACCATATCGCAGAATTACAGGCAGAAAACACCAACGACAGTAAGCTCCGTCTTTCCTGGCTCACTACTAAGACTGCCATCTTGAAGCTTGGTGCAAAGAGTGAAACAGAATTGTCTTATCTTCGCTTGAAAGCAGAAGACGCTATCCATAGCTCAAGGCTTGCGCTTAAAGGAGGTGTTGTCGCCGGCGGTGGTATGTGTCTTTTGTACGCAGCTCATAGAATGCCCGCGACTGTTGGTGGTACCATCTTGCGAGAAGTGTTGGGGCAGCCATATAAACAAATCATTCGTAATATGGGATTGGAAAGAGCTACTTGGGGAGATGAAATTGTAGACGCTGCCCTTGTAGTAAAGAATGCTATCCGGAACGCTCTCGGCATCGCCTCCACAATCCTCACTGCAACCTCTTGTATCACTCTTCCACCGGAAAAGGAATTACCCGCTAAGCAATTCCCCTTCTAGTATGTTGTACGGATTATGTGTCGCTTGTAAGAAAAACAAACTGTTTGTAAGACAGCGCTCATATATATTCCCGAAAGTATCTCTAAAGCCGATAACAAGCGATGGAGAACTATGTGGAAAGTGTTTCAAAGACATTAAAACTATGGTAAAATAAATACAACTATGACACTCAAAGAACAAGAGAAGTTGGCTCACAACATTATGCGACTCGCCAAAGTCCGTTATGTATCTTTCCCCATCGCCCTCACTGAAAAGGGACAGATGTACATCAAATATGTTAAGGACACCGACCGCTATCAAATCGTCCTCGACGCAGTACCGCTTGATATGAGCGAGTATGACAATAAGGAATTGAAGAGTGTGCTTGAGAAGTATTTGTTTGAAGATGAGTTTGCAAAGGAAGATACTACCCCCACTTTCGTGTTGCACAATGCAAATGGAATGCTGGAAGCAAGTGTAGAAGAGCTTGTCGTGTCTAAGAAGCTCGGTCGTCCCGCTAAGAGTAAGTAAAAGTTTTATTGTTATTTCACATTATGGCAAGAGCTGGAACAAATCATAAAGGCGGCAGACCTCCAGGCTCAAAAGCCTCTCATACTCTTGAGACACAAGAAGCTCGCAAGAAAGCTATTGCAATGGTAGATGCAAAACTTGCTGAAATATTCGCACCTCAAATCGCAAAAGCTATGGAGGGTGATACAACCGCATTCAAGGCGGTACTTGATAGGGCTTGGGGCACTCCACCTCAATATATGGAACTGACCGGGGAGAATGGAGAAAAACTGTTTGAGCCAAATGAAAAACTTCTTGAAATAGCCAATGCTCTCCTCAATCAGCAAAAAGGAAATAGTTGAAGCCGCTGAAGTCTATCCGTCTCTATGGGTACTACAACACGGCATTAGAAATGAAATGGGAGTACCCATCTCGTTCGACAAGCGCAAGTTCCTAATAGACATCTACAACGACCTATCCCCATTTCAGGCTATTCTAAAGCCTCCACAGGTGGGGATGACTGTAGCCAACACTCTCAAAAGCTTCTACGTAGCTAACAAGAAAAAGCGACAGATCATCTACACGCTTCCAACACAGGGCGATGTGCAGCAAATGGTAGGCGGCTCAATCAACCGTATCATCGCTCAAAATCCCGTCCTTATGGATTGGGTGAAAGACCACGACACAGTGGAACAGAAGCAGGTTGGCGACTCAATGATATTTTACCGTGGTACCTGGAGCGCAAAGCAAGCAATGATGATTCCATCCGGCTTGAACATCCACGACGAAGTGGACGCATCCAGCGCTGACGTTATCACTCAATATGAGAACCGCTTGCAAGCACAGGAGGACGGGGGTTGGAGGTGGTATTTTTCCCACCCCAGCATCGCCGGACAGGGTGTAGACATCTATTGGCAACTATCCGACAAGAAAGAGTGGGTTATCACTTGTACATCTTGCCAGCATAAGTTCTTCTTAGAATGGCCGCGCAATATAGACCGCGCTCGCGAATGCTACCAATGCCACGCTTGCAAGGCAGAATTGCCCGATGAGGCGCGTATAAATGGGCAATGGTTACCTACAGCAGTCGGGGAGTTCTCCGGCTATCACATCAATCAGATGATGCTGTATAACAAGTCTGCGTCTGACATCCTTACAGCTAAGGATGACCCAATGAAAGACGAGCAGTATTTCTATAACTATGTCCTCGGGCTTCCTTATGTCGGTTCTGAAAACAAGATTACCAGTGATGTTGTGCTCAAGAACGTAACGCCGGAAGTAAACGAGCAGAACGACCGTATTATAATTGGTGTAGATACCGGACTTCCTATCCATTACACCTGTGCGAATAAACAGGGAGTATTCTACTATAACTCTTGCAAGCCCCCGACCGCAGATTATGACCCATACGATGAGTTGGAGAGGCTACTGGTACGTTGGAGCAACTCAATCATTATCTCCGACCAGGGAGGCGATTTGATAGGGATTAGGAGGCTACAGGCTAAGTATCCAGGTCGTGTGTACCTCTGCTACTACATCAAAGACCGTAAATCAAAGGAAGTCATACGCTGGGGAGAGGGTGAAGAGCTTGGTATTGTAAAGGTAGACCGCAATAGAATGTTCCAGCTTATGGTAGAGCAGCTCCGAGACCCCGGGCGCATTCGACTCAATGGCACAGTAGATGAGTGGACACCATTCGCAAAGCACTTTGATAACGTCTATCGCGAGTTAAAAGTCGTTAAGGACAGTCCTGGAAAGGATGTATCCACAAACTATGGAGCTGAACTTATATGGAAGCGTAACGGGCACGACCATTTTTGTCATACCCTCCTTTACGCCCTCGTGGGACTTGATAGGTTCGGAACTGAAAGCGCAACGTTCGTCAAAAAGAGCACAGGGATTGGACGTATCCCACTGGCGACAAACATCAATAACACAATCTCGGGACGCAGATTTATTCCTAAGCAAATTGAAGGCTATGTTAACTTCTGACCTAGTAAAAGTAGAAATGACTGCACACGACGCGGCGTTGTTCGTATTATTCCAACAACACTATCATCAATTCGGGTTTATGACCGCAAGTGGTGTATGGGACATACGAAATGGTAGTGCAAACCTTTCGTTCAACGCTGATGGGGAGTTGAAGAGTATCAAGAGAGAGCTTTATACCTATTCCAATAGTTATCCCCAGTCTAAGCTTGCATAGCGTTTACTGTTATGTATTGGAGTGTGGTATAATATCTGTGTAAAGTCTAACCGAAACATTCGGGGACGCGCCAGCAATGGTAGCGTCCCTTTTTTATATGCTACAAGACAGCTTCACACAAAATATTCTCGGCGTCGCATCGCTTGTGGGTGATGACGTAAACAAAGTAAGCGACTCTTCCGAACTTGAAGAGGGTATTGACGGTGATTTGGAAGATGCGCTTGACCTCCCGATGCAGGACTCCGAACTGATTGCACTCCGTGATGAGTGGGAGAGCAAATCAAACGCTTATCTCCCAAAGATTGTTGTACGACAAAAGCGCAATCGTGCATATGTCCGGGGCGTACAGCGCAATATGACCACGCAGGACGAGCGTGTAGTGCCCTCTAACCTTATCTTCGAGGCAACTGCTACATTCGTTCCCCAAGCGCTCGCCGAGAACCCTGAGCCTGTTGTGTTCTCTGACAATACTGACGAGGGCAAGGCGGCATCAAATGACCTTAAGACGATGTTGCAGTTCCACGCCGACGTTCTTTGTCTGCGAAAGAAACTTGGGATGATGGTATGGCATTGGGGCATCTACTTCACTGGCGTAGTTAAACACGGCTGGGATGCGAAGATAAACGACATTACGACTGAAATCCGCAAGCCTCAAAACTTTGTCCTTGACCCTGATGGATACATTGATGAGTTTGGAGACTATAAGGGCGCTTTCCTGGGGGAGCGTATGGAGACTTCTGCCAAGAAGCTTGTCGAGAAGTATCCTGAACACGAAACCTATATCACCCTTAAGGTCAACGGCAAAATGGGTACCAAGGTGGTATACACCGAATGGTGGACGGATGAATATTGTTTCTCTACCTATCAAGATATTGTCCTTGATAAGCATAAAAACGAATTCTTCAACTATGAAAGTACCAACGAGGCTGGAATGCCTGCAATCAATCATTTTGCTATTCCGAAGATGCCGTACACGTTCTTGTCCGTGTTCTCCCTGCAAGAAGAGCCCTATGACTTCACTAACTTGGTCGAACAAAATATCTCCAACCAAGACCGTATCAATGATCGTGATGATCAAATAAGCAAGAACCTTGCATCTGCCAACAACTCCGTTGTCCTCTCTGGCGTGTCCTTTACCTCTGAGACCGCCGGGCAAGCCGTACAATCGTTCTATGAGGAAGGTTTCCTACTTGTCCCTGACGGCAATGTAGATGGTGCAGTCAAGCGTATCCCCGCCAATGAAATCCCCCAATCGGTATTTACTGCACAGAGTAACGACAAAGATAACCTACGCTCTATCTACGGTACTCTCGGTCTAAGTGCTCAAAAGCAGACAGAAGATACAACTGCACGCGGTCAAATCCTCAACCAATCTCACGACTCTTCTCGCATTGGCGGCGGTGTTGGTGATGCCCTTGAGCAAGTAGCCGACAATATCTTCAACTGGTGGGTACAGCTCTACTGTGTCTTTTATGATGAAAAGCACTACGCCGCTGTTATGGGCACCGGTCGGGCTGTGGAGTATGTAAATCTCACCAGCCAGGATTTGGTACGTAAGTTCGTCGTCTCAGTGGCTCCTAACTCAATGGCTCCGAAAGATGAAATAAGTGAAATAAATCAAGCAATCCAACTTTACGAAGCAAAAGCACTTGACCCAATAAGTTTGTTTAAGAAACTGGATTATCCTGACCCAATGGCTACTGCTAAGCAGGTCGTTTTATGGACCACTAACCCACAGCAATATGCTGCGCAGTTCTTTCCTGAGATAATGCCACAACAACAGCCTCAAAATGGCATTGGTATGCCACAACAAGAGGGCACACCTGCGCCAACATTAGCTCAGCCAGCTGCAAGTTCGGCACTTTCTAATGTACCTATTGCTACTACATCTATGCCTCAATAATATGCGCAATAAAGAACATAAAAAAGAATACGATAAGAAATATCATGCCTTAAACAAGGGTAGGTGGTCTAAATCTAAGGAATATCAAAAAGAAAACGTAAGAAAGTACAGAGAAAGAAATAAGGAGAGAGTTATTAAGGAAGCGAAAGAAAAATACATTGAAAACAAAGAAGAGATTATAGCACGCCAGAAAGCTCGTCGAAATAAAGATTGGAAAATACAGCAAGCAAGATTGCGTATAGAAAAACTAGAAGCAATCGCTGGAAGGAATAAACCCGAAACTTGTGAAGTGTGCGGTTCAGCTGGCAAAATTGTATTTGACCACAATCATTCGACAGGCAAGTTTCGTGGCTGGATTTGTAACTACTGCAATGTTGCACTTGGTCAAGTGAAAGATAATGTGAAAGTACTTGGGAAACTGATTGACTACCTTAACAAAAACAACGTTACCGGAGAGTCATTGCTTTCGCCGATTACTGTTAATGAGTTGATTATTAATAAGTATCGAGTAAGAACACCGCAATGACCTCCCACAACAAAGCACTAGAACGGTTCGAGAAGTCAAAAATAGACAAACTGGCAGACAAGAAGTTGGGCTACAAAGAAGGGTCGAAAAAAGACAAGTCGGTCGATGAGAAATTAATGAAATTACTTAAATACAAATAATATGGCATCTTCACACGAAAAAGCGTTGGGCAAGGTCGGAGGGAAGAAAATGTTGATGGCTGGTACTGCAAAAGCTAGAGAGTTGCCTGGTATTCTTAAAGAATTTGTTAACAGCCCACGTTTAAAAGCCGTTAATAATGTTCGCCGAGCAAAAGGTGAATTAGGTCAGAAAGACTAAATATATGTCCTCCCACTCAAAAGCACTCGAAAAAGCAAAAGGAAAGATTAGTAACTTGGTCAAAGATAACGAAGGCAAGGTAGACGATAAGGGCAAGAAGCCGAAGAAAGAGTTTGGTGCAAAGAATAACGACTCACAGGAGAATTAGTTCATTGAAATAAGTATGTCGTTTCTCGACCACGCGACGTTAAAGAAAGTAGTCTGTGTAAATTATCAGTAGCATAGGTTTCCCTGTCTGTACCTGAAACAGCTTGCACATAATATGCCACAAGATAAAAGCGCAGTAGAAAGTTTTTTGGGCGACTTGGGACAGAGGAAAGAAAACCCGTTTGAATCAGCTGACCCGTTTGCCGTTAAGGCAGAAGAGGAAAAGCAGGACGAACAGGAGCAGGACGAAAAGCCTGTACCTTTCCACAAAGACCCGAAAGTCCAACGGTTCATTGAAAAGGAAATCAGCAAGAGAATGGCAGACGTAAAGCCGGCCGCTCCCGAGCGACGTTCCGATGATACGGAAGATGACGGCACTGCACTACTCACCAGGATTATTGGAAACGATACTCCCGAGAAGCAGCAAGCCGTCAAAGACTTCCAGAAGTATCTTAGTTCTTTGGAAGAAAAGGGTGCACAGCGCGCTATGCAGCAATTGCAACAGCAGGCTGACAAGCAAGCAGAAGACGACCGACAAGCTCAAGAAGAGCTTGAAAGCGCCTTTGAGGAGATTAAGGAGACCTACGATGTAGACCTTTCCTCGAACACCGCGTTTGCCAAAAAGACCCGTGCCGACTTCATTGAGTACGTACGTAAAATCGCACCGAAAAACAAAGAAGGCGAAGTGCAATCATTCCCCGATATGCTTTCCGCATTTGAGGAATATCAGGAACGTTCTAAACGTTCAGCGCCCGCATCTCGCGCAAAAGAGCTTGCAAGTCGTTCTATGTCCCGCTCCAGTGATGCCACCACAGCTCCAGCAGCCACAGGGAAGTCTTGGAAAGACGTAGAAAGAATGTTCAGCAAATTATCCAGTTAGTCATTAACTTTACACATTATGCCTCCTAGCATTAACGTACAGACGACGACGAACCAATACCTCGCCCCGGCTTGGGTCGACCAGGTTCTTCGCGACAACTTCTTCTTCGGTGAAATCCTCGGAAACACCGAGAAGTGGGATGGTTCTCAAATGCTCTTCCCGATTAACTTCAGTCGCCTTGTAGAGTTCGCTCTATAAGTGAAAATTGGCTCTAATATACGGCGAAGTTCCCAAGAGGCGAAAACCGTAAGGTCTAGCACAGAGTTTTAACGGATAACGCCGACCAAGCACCTTGTAAATATAACGACGATATGCTAACATAAGGGGATGAATGACATCAACTTAGCATATATCGCGGGATTCTTTGATGGAGAGGGGAGCATGAGTATTGTCCCCCGTTCAAGAAAAGAGTGGAACACCGAATATCGTCTATGGGTAGCCATAGGACAGAAGGACGGAGAAACACTTGACTTCATCAAAGATAACTTCGGCGGGAATGTGTACTTAGTGAAGCGAGATGGGTCATTCTATTGGGCAATATCCAATAAGAATGCCTACAACTTCATAAAGACCATATATCCATTCCTCCGCTATAAAAAACCGCAAGCAGATATAGCTCTGCGCTTCTATGATGAAGCCCCACCAATCAAGAGACCAATTCCCAAAGAGGAACTTGAGAGAAGGGAGATTCTAAATCAGAAGATGAGAGAGCTAAAACATATCATCGTTAAGTCGCAATATGCAGGTTCAACGACTAAACGAGCCAACCCGAAAGGGATGTAATAGTCTGAACACGGCAGAGATGTCGTGAGGGAAATCCGAAGCGGTTTCCCCCTCCTAAGCTAGGAGAGTAACAAAATTGTAAATATCAGAAGGGTGTTGCAACCGTAGCCTTCAATGGTTTTGACCAGCTTCCGACCTCGCAGCAGCCGGTGACCGTCAACATGACGTTCTTCCCGACTTTCACTGCGACCAACGTCGCGCTCGCCGGTTCTGACCTCTCTATCAACAAGACGCCGATGCAGACCCTCAACCTCATGAAGACCATGATGAAGTCTCGCGCCCAGGATGGTGCAGACGACATTGGTAACTTCTTCCAGGGTGCAGGTCAGGCTTTCGACGGCAAGGCTCCGATGGGTCTCGCAGGTATCGTGGACAACGGTTCTACCCTCTCCACCTACGGCGGTCTCTCTCGCGCAACCTACAACGGTCTCAATGCAACTGTCACGGCTTCCGCCGGTACTATTTCGTTGCTCAAAATCCGCCAGCTCGCCAACTCCATCACTGATGGTCGCGTCGCTCCGGACTTTGCGTACACGGATTACACCACGTGGTCTTATGTCGAACAGCTCTTGATGCCGTTCCAGCGCAACACCTATTCCGACTTCAAAAACATGGATGCCGGTACGGGTTACAAGGCAAAGGGTCTTATCTGGGATGGTCTCACCATCTACAAGGACAAGAAGTGCCTCACTGGTAACTTCTACTTGCTCAACCTCGATTACCTCAAGTTCTACGGCTTGAATTGGTGGAAAGGTGAAGCGGTTTCCTTGGAAGACAAGCAAATCAAGGGCAACATCTACGAGTACAATCCTGCCAACGCGACCCGCGCCTTTACGTGGACGAATTGGATTGAAGCGTACTCCCAGGGTGCTGTTAACGGCTTTATGATTATGGGCGGGCAGCTTATCTGCACCGATCCGTTCCGTAACGCCGTCCTCACTGGTGTCACTGGTGTAAACTAGCCTGTTCACCTCATTATCAGCTAGTCAAATAACTATATGACTACAGTAGGCGCAGCAGGCTATAGCAGCCAACAGCCGAGTCAATACAGCCCCGAGTTGGCAATCAGCAATCCCGCGGCACGTATTTGGCTCACTACGGGCAACACGGATGTCGTTTATGACGCATCCTGCCACCCTTCTTCCTGTGTCGTCGTTACCCCCACCACCAATCCGACGGGTTTCTGGAAGGTAGTAGCTTCGCAGGGTTCGTTCACAGTTACCTCTTCAGCCTCGGAGTCGGCGGGTCTCACCTATAACTACACGCTCATCTAATATGACTACCTTCGGAAAAACTCTTCTCCCGGCCGTCATTGCATTGGTTGTTACGGTAGCTATCTATGGTGCTTACCAGTATCCGATTTCCCAGCAGGTCGCTGCTACGTCTCCGACTGGCACGAATTACAGCACTGCGAAGTTCGCAGCGGCAGTAATCAGCCTCGCTTCGGCAGGTGCAAACGGTACTTCCACGTCTCTTTACAACGGCGATGCGAATGACCGCTACGTATCTTCCGCCAAGATTGGCTGTGAAGGCGTCGGCACGAGCAAGACTGCGTATACGGGCACTGGTCTCGCGGCTTTGACCTATACCATCGGTACTTCCTCTACGGCCGCTCCGGCAACGTTCACCGGCTTTGCTAACATTGCAAACGCCGTAACGCTCGCCACCGCAACCGTCGATGTTCTTGTTGCTTCGAGTACGACCGCTACCGCGACGTCCACGTTGGCAACCATCTGGCCTGCCGGTAGCTACATGACCTTTACCTTCAATGCCACCAATACGGCGGCTTGTACGGTAGGCGTCGAGTACTTCGGCAACTAATTATTAAGTTCGATAATCATAATCAACAATTATGAGTGCAATCTCAGATTACAAGAGCGGTCCGATTGACCTGTTCAACACTTCCACTGGAACTGGCCTGAACAGCATCCCGGATTACTCCCTCGACGCTATCGTCGGTGTTAAGTTCAACACCACCGATGGTCGCCAGGTTACCCTGGTTCGCAACGCTGCGACCGCTATCGCTTCCGGCAAGCTCGTTCAGGGCGTCGCTGAAGTGACGGCGTTCGAGAAGCTCGCGATGACTGTTCCGACTGCGTATCCTGCTACGGCCGGTACGTTTACGGTTCTCGTCACCAACGGTGCCACGGTTCTTAACATCAATCAGTTCCAGGGCGGCTACTTTGTCGTCGCTTCCGGTGCTGGTATCGGTCAGACGCTTAAAATCGCGTCTCACCAGCCGGCCGCTAACGCCGCTACGTTCGTAGTTACGTTGGAGGACGCTATCCAGGTTACGCTTGATGCGACTTCCGTCGTGTCCCTCGTCGCTAACCCGTATATCTCGGTCAAGATTACCGACCACACCACGCTCTCGGCTCCGATTGGTGCCTCGTTGTATCCGATCGCGGCTTCCACTGCCCCGACCTACAACGGTACTACCGGTGCTCTCGTGACGGCCGGTACGCCGGTCTATGGGTATATCGTTACCCACGGTCCGACTGGTATCCTCGTTGATAACACGGTTACCAACGTTGGTTACCCGGTTGGTCGCTCGGCTGCCACTGACGGTGCTGTTGGTGTTGCTTCCCTTACCACGGCTGCTGCCGTCGGTACGTCGATGCAGACCCTCACCTCCGCGCAGGTCGGTCCCATCTACCTCAACCTCTAATAGAGTTTGGGCGTTCCCTCTGCCCTTCGGGGCGGGGATGAGCGCCCAAACAGTTCGCTGGCCTTATTATTGAGCCTGAATCAAAAATATATGATTGACACAAATGAAGAGTTCGGTGGCGTGTTTTACTTCACTAACCCGACTGACACAGAGTTCGTTGCTCTTTGGAATAACAAGGAATATACCTTCCCCCCGCAGAGTACGGTACCGCTTATCATCGTTTCGGAACCTTTGGAGAATATCCAGGAAATCCGCAAGCGATTTGCGTATCGTCTCGCAGAAAAGGACTTCTACCAGTCTGAAACCTACAATAAGATGAAGGTGCAGGGCAATGGTATGCCTCCGACTTTCGACCCGAAGATACTTGAGCCGATGATTGAGCAGTGCCTGAAACCGCTCCCGATTGCTCGTGCTACAGTAAAGGAAGGAAAGAAGGTAGACGATGAGAGGAATTACCGCGCCTCTAAAGCTGTCGGAGTAAACGACAACCTTAATCAGGTCTTCGCCGAAGACAATCGGAACATTCCTACTCTTGGTAAAATGAGTGATAAGTAAATTCTATGCGCCTCCTGGACAAAAAAACCCTCACTGCTGACCTTGCTAAGCAGAAAAAGACTCAGATAGATGAGGGTGTCCATCTGGCATCCAAGGTAGACGCTCTTCGACAGACCTTGGTGAAAGAAGAGGGAGAATTGTCCCGCTTCCGAACAGAGTCAATAAAACGTGTTCAATCTGAAATCGACGCACAGCTTCGTCTCCGAGATGAAATTGCGGATGATGTAAAGAAAGCTCGCGAGACACTTAGACTGCTACAAATTCCTCTTGACAAAGAGTGGGAAGAAGTAAACAAGCGCTCTGAAGGTCTTGTGTCCGACGAGATTAGGATTGAGGGAAGGAAAGTATACCTCAACCAACTACAAACTCAACTGGAGTGCCAGGAACGCGAGATAGTGCTTGAAAAAGGTCGGGTGGCAGACCTTAAGCATAGAGCTTCTGAAGCCCTTGTAGAGGCAGATTCTGCCCTCACAGCGGCACACAAAGCATCAGCAGATATTCGACATAAGGCAGACTTGAAGCTCGCCTCGGCGCAAGCACGCGAAAAGGAAGTAGAGTTTAAGGAGCTTGAGGTTATAGCCTTCGAGGAAGAAGTGAAAAAGCGCGTAGAGAAAATCGAAAAGTATGAAGTAGAACTGGCAAATCGTGAACGCGTATTGCGTGACCGCTATGCAAGTCTAGCTCAAACCATTAACAGCTTACAGAAATAGTTATGACAACTGGCGCAACACTTTTTGTTGATGACAATGACAAACCTACCGATGTAGGTAACTATGTCAACATCACTGGGACGGGTACCACGCTCGTAAAGACTGGTGCTGGGTTCTTGTACTCCGTTACGTTCAATAAACCCGTAGCAACAGGTACGGTGGAATTTGACGATGCACTTACGAATACTACCCCAAAGATTGGCACGATAACGGTTCCGGCAAACCCACAGCCCGTTACAATTATCTACAATGTGGCTTTCTCTACAGGGCTTTCCATTACTGTAGGAACAGCAGCACAAGACCTCACCGTGGTATATCGATAATATGAACTCCGCGATTGACGTAAACAACAACCCAACTATCACTGCTCGGCTCAATACCGACGGGATAACAGTGGAAAGAATTACTGCCAATCCTACTACGGGAGCGGTTATGGTAAACAATCACACCACAGGGACAGCTGTTGCACACGAATTCGCGGCGACAGATGACAATGGTAGGACGACAATGTTTGCAGTATCGAGCGTAGACAGAACCTCACTTATCGCATTACAAGCAGACTCAACGGGCGCATTACTAATCAACTCTCACTAAAATGGCAGACTCCTGGGAAGCAATAGACATAAACAATCGCGGCTCACTGACTGCCGTTTCGAGTGTAGACAATAAGACCATTGTGCGCCTCGTTGCCGACCCGATTACGGGAAGATTGTTGACCCAATCATCTAGCGGTGGGGGCTTGGGCACTTGGTACAAGGTTACTGGGACGATTGATGGAAATAACAAGACTTTCTCAATAGCCACAGTCGCTGGCAGTGATTTCTTGCTAGTTCTCGCGCGTCAGCCGCAAGCACAAACTGTTGGAGCAGATACTTGGGACTATTCGTATATCACAGGAGGGGGTGCGACCACCATAACGTATGTCACGGCACCGGACGCCTCCTTGAGCGGTCAACCACATCAGGCATTTTTAATCAGCTAGTATGGATATTAACCAGCAAATACAGCAAGGTATTCGTGCATCACAGATGCAGGCTGGTTATGGTGTTTCCATGGTTCCGTACCATACTCATGATGGTGTTAATAGTCCTAGGATTGGCACAACTGCAGCAACTACATTATATTCTGGTACGGTTAGTTCTACTGGTGTTACATCTGGTCTTTTCCCCTCTACTTGGTCAGTTGTTTATTACCCTATCACGCATCAATATGTGGTAACTCATAATTTGAATACCACTAATTATTCTGTGGCGACAAGTTGTACTACCATAGGTGATGTCGCGAACGTAATAGCACATGATTCTACAACTTTCACAATAGCAGGATATGCAATCGCTGGAGCCGGAGGTGTAAATGTTGGTTTTATGTTTATCCTTTCAACGATTTAATATATGGCAGTCCGCATTGAAAAAACTGGAAAAGACACTCAAGACATAGTAATTGATGGCTGGGATTCCGGTATTGCCCCTTCACCACACAAAGGATTGGGTAATTTGCAGTGCGGGGATATTACGACCATTCCCGGAGAAATAATGTGCAACTATGGTCGAACACAACAAAGTCAGGTTCCAGTTTTAGGGACATCTCCGGGCCCGGGCGTGCTTATCGCATCTACGTCAAATAATGTGGTGTTTACTCCCGGTGCAGGCACTCCCGTTCCGCAAGTAGGAACTTGGATAACCATTTCGTCTTCTGGCATCACAAATCTTACGAACGCTACGAGTTACTATGTTCGCAGCGTTACACCTAGTGGCGGTAATTACAACATAACTCTTGGAACCGGTGGTTATGGAAGCTCTCTAAAAAATGACATGGGTCTTACTGGTACCGCAAATTTCGTAACAATAAAGATGGGGCAACCCATTGCTTGGTGTGCTTCTTTTTCTGCCACTTTCCCCGACTACAGATATTTCGTACTCGACAGTAGTGGATATGTATGGATGTATTCTTTCAACACATCTTTTGACCCTGTAGCTTCCTGGAAGATGTTGTCTTCTGATGTCAAATCGGGTACGACAGGCATCTTTGCCTATGGTGCATATATAGTAATTGCCGCCGATCAACTTTATTACAAGGCAAATGATACTTCTACAGGTCTTGGATTGGCTTGGGCGGCATTTACGACGCCAGCCCCTCTTATCTCAAAGAACTATAAACATTTTTGTTTGTTGGGTAATGATTTGGTGGTATATATTACCGACAAAAGTACCATTGCGTCTTTGACTGTAAAGGCGGGTAATCAAGCTTCTGCTTTCAACCCGACAAATGTTGCCACGTATACTTGGACGGCAGGAACAGACACAGCTGCTCTGGTGTTGCCGGAGACTCAAATTGCAACTTGCATAGCGGAATTGGGCGTCAACTTGTTTATCGGTACATGGTCTTCTAATCTTTATTCTTGGAACCGAACGCCGATAAGTATCGGTGGGGGTGCCACATTAAGTAGCTTCTTCTTTCCGTTGTTCTTACCCGAGGCATATACACAGTCTCTGGTAACAGTCAACAACCTTTTGTACATCTTCTGTGGAGCAAAAGGGAACATATACGTTACGAATGGCACTACCATTTCCGGTGTTCTTTCAGTTCCTGATTATGTGGCAGGCGTTGCGGGGAGTCCAAACACTTATCCTGAACCTTATTATGTTTGGGGAGGAGCGATGTATATGCGAGGCCGTATCTGGTTCTCCCTGCAAGACAACAATGGAAAAACAGGCGGCGTTTGGTCTTTCGTTCCTACGAACAATAATTTTATCCAACAAGACCAAGGTATACAGCTGCGGTTAGAAGCGCAAAATTCTTACGGCACATACGCAGGTATGGCTACCCTACTTTTCCCTGTCCTTGAATATGGAACGGAATATGCGGGTGCTGCTACTGGTCAGCAGGCATGCGGAGCGCAATACTGGGCAGGATGGGACGATGGTTCTGCCGGTGCAAGCGCCAATCCTTACGGTATAGATTTTTCTTCGCAGTACCCGACAACGGGAGGGCAGACCATCATTGAAACTGATGCAATCCCGACAGGCACAATGCTTCAAGAAAAGACTTTCGGACAGATAGAGTATAAACTCGGCACAGCTCTTGCATACGTTACTACCACAACAAGCCTTCTCGCTGGCGCAACATCTGCCACGTTGACAGCCGCATGGTCTGCCCCTTCTACCATAATTCTTGTTACATTCCTTACCGGGGAGCAACGTACTGTTACATTCACGAACGGAAGCACAGCAGTTACATGGTCTGGTGGTCTTAAATCAAATGAAGTAAGTACACTTCTTATTGAAAGCGTACAGATAAAATGGAGAACCGACCTTACGGCTGCATTCCAAACTACGGGAGCAGATATGCAGTTTAACCCTACAAAGACTTCCGGTTATTTCGTTCCTGACTTCGAGTTCACACAGTGGCTGCAATTACAGGTTATTTTGACTTCTACCACCGCAAGCAATGCATCGTTCGTTCGATTAAAAGAATTAAGAATCCGCTAACATGATTTCCTATACCCAACAGCAAAATATATTTGCAGACCTTGCGCAGAACAATACCACGAGCAACATAACTCGTGCGTCGTATTTGATGAATATCGAACATCGATATTTGTTGCAAAAGTATTTCAACAACGAGGGTTCATTCTCTATCTCAACGATCGGCTCCAATAGTCTAAATCTTACAGCAGCCCCCGCGATTGGCGCCACGTCCGCCACTCTTGCGGTGTCTTGGGCTTTTCCTACCTGTAACACGGTAGTTACATTTTCAGACGGAGAAACTCGCAACGTACTCTTCACCAATGGAAGCACTGCAATAACTTGGTCTGTACCGTTGGTAGGTACGCAGTTTAATCTCACCACGGCACCAATCCTAGGAGCGACATCTGCAACCCTGCAAACGGCTTGGTCTACCACAACGCAAACATCCTCTACAGCGTTCTCTGATGGCTCTACACAGAACGTAACCTTTACAAAAGGCTCCGCTACCATAACTTGGGCAACTCCTCTTGTAGAGGCTGTAAATGCCTACGTAAACACGAGCATAAACACGATTGCTATCGGTGTCGGCGGTGTCCAGTTCTATCGTATGCCGCCGAACTATTCCAAACTCAAGGATGTAACAATCACAGTAGGAAATCTTAAATGGACACTCAATGAAATTCGCACCCGTGAAGATTGGGATAGACTCAACGTATTCCCTTACTATGCCGCCATTCCCCAAAGTTTCTTCATTTACCCAGGAGGCGACCACGGAGGAATGATTGGTATCTGGCCCATTCCGTCTACTACAGGAAACATCATCACCTATAACTACAAATTCCGAGTACCGGATTTGAGTATTGCCGACTATGCCAGTACCACCGTTACCCCCCTTGGCACAGCGAGTGTTTCCAATGGTGGAACTGTTGTTACGGGTATTGGCACTTCATGGATTCCGACGACTAACGCGGCAAATGAAAGCCGTTGGATACAGTTCAATAATGTAAAGGCGGACGGTACCAGCGCGGGAGGTGATAATATGTGGTACCAAATCGCGAGTGTGGACAGCACCACTCAAATCACTCTCTATGGTGCTTATCAAGGAGTGTCTGTAGTTACATCTTCGGATTATACGATAGGACAGATGCCCCTACTGCCTGAAGATTTCCAAGATATGCTCCCGTGGAAAGCGCTTGTATATTACTTTTCCTCGATTGTAAAAGACCCAGCTCGTGCTAACGATTTCGAGGAATTGTACAAAAACAAACTTGAATTACTGTCCGAGTATAGCGGGAGTAACACGGTACAGGTAAACCTTAGCCCAAGAGGACAAGGACGCAATCCGAACCTCTTTGTCTACAAGATAAATGGCTAATTGTCAACTAACCCATTTCCATTCCTTCTTATGAATAATATTACAAACAGTCATCGGACATATATTAAAATAGCTCGAGAGTTCCTTCATCGTGTAATCCCCACTCAGATACAGTTGTCTAAGTTCTCTAACCTTGTTTTCGTCCATCTTAGCAAGATAATGGTTTGTTCCCTTGTGAGTATATTGACCATTATTCCAAGCCTTCTCCTTATTTTCTTTAGAAGTAACCCACTCCAGGTTTCCTACTCGGTTATCAAGACGATCACCGTTAATATGGTTAACTTCTTTAAGTTTTTTGGGATTAGGTATATATGTTATAGCTGTAAGCCGATGAACCAAAAATTTTCTAGATTTTTGGTTTTTGTAAAGCGTAACCATTTCGTATCCATTACCAACCAGCCAAGTTTTAAGAAATTTATTTTGTCGCTTACTCCAAACCACACCATCTTCACTGATAGAATAAAAACTCGCATATTCTCTAATGTCTTTCATATAAGCAGTATACCAACAGTATATCCTTATATGCAAGCTTAATTACTAAAATCATTATATAATAATCATATGACACTCTCATCTGCATTCGGTACACAAGGTTCTACTCCAGCGTGGGTAGGAAAAGCAGGGTCTTCTGCCGGCTCCTCGGCAGGCAGTATTTTTGGTAGCACTCCAGCCGCAAACGCGCTCAATCGAGCACAGTCTCCGGCGATTCCTTCTCCAGCTCCCGCGCCCGTAAACCAGTCTGTCAAAAAGCAGACCATCACTACAGCGGGTGGCGATACGCACGTTACTGAATATAACGACCCCAATGCTTCCAAGGCAGGCTCCTCTGCGGGTGCCATAACTGGAGGATTGATAAATCAAACATCACAGCCTCCGGCACCAACCTTCTCATCTTCAGGTGGTGCGATAATTCCTACAGGCGGAGTTGCGGGTACTCCCGTTGCACAACCCACAGATATGCAGAAGAGCGCAAATCCTGCTCCACAGACATCTCAAGACCCGTATAAATCAAACATCGCCGCCGCCGGGGCTGGTGCACAAGGATTGCTCCATACTGGCAACCAAATGACATCAGACGCATACGCCAAGGCACAACAGTATCAGGCTCAACTTGAAGCACAACAGGAGCAAGAGGCAAACGCCCTTGGTGCTATTGGCTCGTCTCCGATTCCTTTGGAGTTCCAGCAAGGTCGTGCTGCCGTCGTACAAGGTCAGGAGGCAGCTATCCAGGCCGCTCAAGCTGCAGCATTACAGGGTGAATCCAATCTTGCGAATATCGGGAATACCCGAGCCATTGCAGGTCAGACTGGACTCATTAACACCGGATCACTCGCACAACCTTCTAGCTCCAACGTTACGGCACCCGCTGGACAGGTTACCACGAACACTCTTACGGGCCAGCAGTATAGCAATCCGGTGCTTTCGTCGCCTGGTCAGCAATTCTATCAACCAACACAAGCAGGCAATGGTTCTGCTGAAAGCGGCGCGGGAATAACTCCTGATGTTATGAACTCATATGCACAAATGGCTGCAAACGGGCAATTATCTCAGGTGCCTACTGCAATCACAAGCAATCCCGTATTGAACGCACAACTAAACGCGGCAGCAAAAACAATAAACCCGAACTACAATCCTGTGCTTTCTCAAGCAAGTGGTACTACACAAGCACAAGGTCAGCAGCTACAAACACAATCCACAGCAGCAAAATCAGCACTTGATACACTACAGGGCTTATACAATAATCTCGGTCAATTTACTGGCGGGACTGGTTTCAACCCCTTGAACTCACTTGAGCAGAGTATTGCAGGTTTGTTTGGGAATAACGCCGTTGGACAATATCAAACAACACTACAAGAGGCACGAGCTAAAGTCGCAGGAGTACTTTCTACTTCTGGTGGCATTACTCCAACCAATGCAGACCAAATGGCAAAAGATTATTTGCCTGATGGCATGACACCATCTCAGTTGCCTGGTAAAATCACAGCTGCTAAAACTCTTATTGACCAAACCGTAAATGCATTTACACAATCAGGTCAGCAATCTGCACCGGCACAAACCACTACTGGCGGCGTAATTCACACATCTTATGGAACCATCGACCCGACCCTCTAGCCAGACAAATTCTACTGGCTATGATGATCCTATCGTCGCGCAACAGGCCAAGAATATGACCAAGGCTATTTTCCAACACGAAAGTGGCACTGATTATAATGCTACGGGGGATAACGGCACTTCTCACGGTGCAGGACAATGGCAAGATGCTACATGGAAGGCGCAAGCTAAAGACGTGCTCGGTGATGAAAATGCACCCATGACACCAGGAAATCAAAGTATTGTCGCGCAAGGGACCATTCGTAAATATATCGCGCAAGGTAAAAATGCTGCACAGATCGCGGCTATTTGGAATAGTGGTAGTGACGAGAATTGGGATACTAAAATCGGAGTGCATACTTATCCAGACGGTAAACAAGTGCCTTATAATGTCCCGAAATATGTTAAGAATGTTACTGACCTATATCAGCAATACAAATCACAATCTCCTGCACCTACGACTGATACAAATACGCAAACAAAATCTCCGTCACTTGTTGACAATGTTATTGGCGGGGCGAAAGCAGTTACAAACTTCCTTGCACCTATAATCCCTGATATTTATCACGACATTAAGGGTGATAATAAAAAAACAGTTCTACAGCAGGCCGGAGATGTCGGCTCGACTGCTTTGTCGGCGGCATCTCTTGTCCCCGGAATTGGACCGGAAGCGCTCGTAGCTAAAGCAGGGCTGGCAGGTAAAGCGGCGGTCGCGGGAAAGATTGGAGCGAATGCCGCATTAGGCGCTGGTTTTGGTGCAACCAATGCATTAGGCGCTGGAGAAACAGACCCGAACAAAATAACACAATCCGCCGTTACTGGTGGCATGGTTGGCGGTGGTCTTGGTGTGGCGGGTCATGTGGCTGGGGGCATGCTTGGAAATGCAGCGGCTAAAACTGGTACATCTCAACTCGAATCTCACGTAAACGCATCTAAACCGCTCCAAAAAGTTGTAGCTGATAATTCCACGGCAGCCACTACTCCTTTGAAGACTTTTGAGGAAAAAGGCTATACACCGCAACTTACTGTTAAAGACGGTAGGGTAGATGCAAGTGCAATAACTAACCAAAACGGTACTGGCTCTCTTGATAATGAACTTGAGAATACATCTCAACAAGCCTCAAATTTGGTGAAAAGCCTAAAGGGTCCTGGTGTACCAACCCAAGAGATGAAGAGTGAAATACTGAAAGCGGTAGCAGAAAATCCGGCGATACGTGATGCGGGTAAGGTTCAACAAGCCCAGAATGAAGTAAATAACCGTTTTGCTTCGTTCGAGAAAAGCTTTGGTGATTATATTCCTTGGGTCAATGTAGACTCTATACGTACTCAAATGAACAAAGAGTATGACCCAGCACTTAGGGATGTTGCACGAACGATCGGAGATAAGACACGAGAATTTCTCTATAACGGAGACGCAACTAATGTTGCGCTCAAGACCGCAATGCAGAATGAATCTGAACTTATCAAGGCGCAAAACTTCGCTGAAAAATTACAGGGCACTACTGTCAAAGGCGGCAGGCTCGGAAAACATTTCGCAGGCTTGACTGGTGCTGTGCTTGGCGGCGCTGGGTTTGTCGGCGGAGGCCCGTTAAGCTCACTTATTACTGGATATGCAGGCAAGAAGGCAGCAGAGGCAATAGAGGAACAGGCACAGAAAAGTTACTTTAATCCTACGACCGCAAAAATAGCACAAAAGGTTAAGGGAATGATAGGAAGCCCAACAGGACAAGCTGCTAAGAACTTAGCTAAGGTTGGACTATTGAAACAAAGTCAGTAACTACTGTGTAGTCACAGTAGTGGTACAGACTCCAGCTCCTCCAGCACCGACGACATCCGCCTCAAACGTATATACACGTCCTGTGGAAGGAGTCATATAGATGCCGAAACCTGCGATATTCCCACTGTCTATGGGGTCCATATTGTATGAACCCTTTTGCGCAAAGATGCCGGTGTAAGTTATCGTCCCAGCCGTCGCGTTTTGTGAAGTCCAAGTCAAATACGCACCTTCTTGCAGCCCAGTATTGTAACCTACGGTGCCGCTCAACGTGCACGTAGGAGCAGGAATTACCGGTGCAGCACTTGCGACAGGTTCTTTTGCAACAATGGGTGCTTGCGGGGCGGCAGGTTGCGCAACGGGAGCGGGTACGATATACACCGGTTGTGGTACTGGAACGACAGATGAAACAACAACCGGAGACACGGTAGGGGTGGTCACCAAATCCGCATACACACTATCCATAATGGACTGTGATACCCCAAACGCCTTCAAAAGTCCGATAATAGAACTTACTTGCGATGCGTTAAGGGTAGATGCACTTGCAAGAAACGGAAACGCGAACAATACTCCAATAAGTAGATTTTTCATAAATATGAGTTACAAATAAAGCCACAAGTTCGCGCTTGTAGCTTTATTTATTACCCGCGCGAACGAGTTACAGTACAATCCTAGCACACGGTGATAGACGATGCAACTATTCTGTGGATAAACTCTATTGCCATTGCAAACTGTGGTATAATGTGCGTGTAATATCCGCTTACCTTTACACAAGGGGCGATTGGCTGAAAAGCTAGTCGCCCCTTATTTCATATGAAAAAATATCTCGCAAACATACTCGGTGGTCTTATTGTTCTTTTGGGTGGGGTTTCGGTGGCACATGCAACAGGTGCATATCCTGTGGCAGTCGGAGGTACGGGAAATACCACCTTCCCTGTTGGGTCTGTTTTGGTGGGCAATGGGACAAGTCCATTAAATACTGCGACTCTTTCTTCAATTTTCCCCTTCACCCCCTCCACAAACTTCAACGTCAACACCTCCGCGACGACGACTGCTCTATGGGCGAAAGCGGGTTTGTTTGCGTCCACGACCTCGCAGTTTGACTACGCTACTACGACTGGTCTTACCGTTACAGGCACTCAATGGCTGCCCGGCATCACGTCCACAGGTCTTGCGGTAGACTCTGTAGGCAAAGTCTACGGTGCGGCTACAACCACGTTCTCTACAGGTCTTATATATACAAATGGTGTGGTGACGAACCCAAACATTTTCGAATGGACGCCTTCCACCAACTTCAATGCCAACAGTAACGCGACAACCACGCCTATTTGGCTCAAGAACGGCCTGCAAGCTTCGACTACCTCGCAGTTCGCGTATTCCACCACTACAATGGGTTCGTTCACGCTTGCGTCCACTACGAACCTCAACATCACCGGTCTGGCGAATACTGCGACGAATTGTCTCCAGGTAAGCAATCAGGGCGTTGTATCAGCAACCGGCTCCGCTTGCGGCGGTGGCTCGGGTTCTGTAACGTCAATCACCCTCGGCGGTGGTCTCGACGGTGCGTCCCCTATCACCACGACCGGCACCATCATCGCGCAGATTGGAACCTCGACCACTCCGACGGTAGGAAACGTCGCATACTGGACTGGCGCAGGCACGCCTTCTACGCTCGGTACTGTGGGCACCACGACACTCTCTGTTACCAGCGCTCCGTTCTCGTTCCCTTCTACACTCTCCGTCCTCGGTAGCGGCACAGGCTCTTATTGGGGTCTTTCGACCACTTCAAATGGTGTAGCGGGCAACATCCCATACTGGACAGGCGCAGCCTCAATGGGCACTATCGCTACCGGTACTATCACCTGCTCGGGTACGGGTATCTCCTGTTCCACTGCTGGGCTTTCAGTCATTGGCGGCGCACTCACTATCACTGGGTCGGGAGTACCATTTGGATTTACTCCAACTACAAACTTCGGTGTAAACACTTCGGCGACCTCTACCCCTCTTAATTCCACTGCTGGAATTATGGCATCCTCGACTTCATATTTTACTCTGCTGGATACCCTAAACGGCATAAATCAGAATGGTGCATTGCTTGCGTATGCTTCTAGTACCAATGCTGATACGATATTTGGTCTAGCGGCAATGGGTGGAAATGCAACCACAAGCAATACGTTTGCCGGAAATACAGCGGTTGGGTATACAGCACTAAAAAACCTTGGTACAGGAAATCATAATACAGCTGTTGGGTATCTGGCAAATGGTGTAGACGTAACTGGCTCGAATAATACAGCGGTTGGGTATAGCGCATTGTCTGGGAATACTGGTAACTACAACACTGCTTTGGGTCTTTTTGCTGGGTATAGTATTACATCTGGGTATGACAACATAATGCTCGGACAGTCCTTAGAACAGCGTACCGGACTGACGACTGGGTACAATAACATCTTCATTGGAAATCATCTCACAGCGACATCCACAAACTCTGCAAACTTTCTTAATATAGGAAACACGCTTTTTGGTTTACTCGCATCAACAACAAACCCCACTCCAGTTATTGCCCCCTACCCGGCCTCTGGTTTCTTCTCCGTCGGGTCTACCTCTCCGTGGGCTAAACTATCCGTCCACGCGAACTATGGGGATACAGCTAACACTCTCTTCGCTGTTGCTTCTTCTTCACTCAATGCAACATCAACACTCTTCACCGTAAACAATGTCGGTCAGGTGGGTGCTGCAACCACATCCCCTTGGGCACTATTCTCTGCCAACGCCAGCGCAAGCGGGACAACTATGCCGCAGTTCGTTGTCGGCTCATCTACCGCAACAAACCTAATTGTCGCCAACAGTGGGCAGGTTGGCGTCAGTACAACTACGCCGTCGGCAAGCATAAACGCGGCACTTTCTGTCGGTGGAACTATTTACAGCGGTTCTGGTGGTTACGTCTTCCCCGACGGCACTACACAGACGACTGCTGCAAGCGCAGGAGGCACCACGCAGACGACGATGGTATTTACTGCTGCTGAAAGCATCACGGCGGATAATGCGGTTGCCTCCGCTCTCTATCAAGCAACTCCGGTTACGCTTGATACCAGCGGCGCATTCACCACGAAACTTCAATCGACTGCAACGGTTGTCATTGGAAGCAATACCAACCGCTGCCTCATTGTTATGGCGGCGATGCCATACCAGAGCAGTTTCACTTTCTCCGGCGATTACAACGGTACAAGCATAACGTGGACACAGGCTGATGTAGGTTCTGGTCATCTTGCCATTGGGTATGTTGTCGCTCCGACCACTGGCTCGCATACCTTGACCGTCAGCAACGGCGCAGGTGGAGGCTCTACGGTAACATGGTATTCACTTTACAACTGCGACCAGACTACCCCCATAAATGCGTCCAATTATACTGATGTGTCTGCGACTTCCGGCACCGTGAGTGCAACGTCTGTAACGGATGGCGACATCGCTGTTGGTATGGTGGCTGGTCTAAATGCTTCGGCGTCTATCGGAACCCCCGCTGGCAACGTGTACACCGCTAACACGTTTACAGGTACTCCAACTTCTTGGGGGCCATATGCGGCAGGAGATAGCGGTCTAACAACTCAATATGGGGGAGGGACATCATATACGATGTCATTCTCCGGTGGCAGCGCTTCGTGGCAAAATGCAATCATTGTGGGAGTAATTAAAGCAGCAGCTGCTCCGGTATATGCCGTACAAAAAGCAAGCTCTGCATCAGCAAACTCTCGCGCAACATTCGTTGGATTTGCACAAGGCTCGGCGAGCGCTGGAGGTAGTGTGACAGTAACTACCGGCGGTGTACACACCTTTGCATCTGGTTCGCGCATCGCAACCAACTACTACTACCTCAACGACACCCAAGGCACCATCGGTATAGCCGCAGGCACGGTAACACATAAAGTTGGTATCGCGCTATCGTCGCTTAAGATGCTCATTACAAATATCTGGTAAACCTCTATGTCCGAAACCGACGTATCAGCTATCTTACAGAACCAAGGAGAACTCCGAGCCACAATCGTGGAAGGGTTCAAGAGGATAGACGATAAGTTTGAATCGGTCAGCGAGAAGTTTGAGGCACAGAAGGAGTTTTCCAATCGTCACGGCGTATGGATTCGGGAGCACGAAGAAAAGATAGACGCGCTTCAAGCATTCCAAAACGAACAGAAAGGACAAATGTTGGTTCTAAAGGGTCTTCTGACTTTTCTAGGATTGGCTTTCACCGGGTGGATTGCGTTCTTTAAGAAATGAATATGTCCCATAAACTCCCACTATCAGACCGTATTGCTCTATGGGTAACAGACAAGTTAGGGACAATGACTTGTGCCCTCATATTCTGCGTTATAGCGCTTGTAAGCCTTCCTGCGGTACTTGCTACGGGTTCCATTGTAAACTTCATACAGTGGCTCTCTGGTGCCTTTATACAGCTCGTAGCGTTGGCTATCCTGGGAGCGGGACAGAAACTACAATCAAAGCACTCTGAACGGCTGGAGGAACGCATATACGAAATGGAAAGGAGACACGGTGAACAATTGGACGATATTATCAGGTTACTTGAAGAATAATATGCACTCTCATCCAGGATATATACCAACGAGGCGCAAAGCAGGAGACCCATTGCTCTACTCAACTTCGGCGGTGCCTACAGATACGCACACGGTAGACCTTTCGATGTTCCCGGCTCTCTATCAGGCGCAGGAGCCTGCCTGTGTTGCCCACGCAATAACCCAATATGTTATGTGGTTGCATTACAAGAAAACAGGTGAGATTAAATTGCTTTCCCCTCGTTTCCTGTATGCCCTGACGATTAAAGCAATGGGTACCGACCCGACACAAGGTTCTAGCCTAGCCGTTGCACTAAAAACTGCCCAAACGTATGGCATCTGTGAGGATGTGTTCCTGCATAACGATACGTCTATTCCTGTAAACGATTATGTAGACCTGACTAAAATCACTCAAGATGCCTACAATAATGGGTTAAATTACCGCATAAATAAATACCACTTTTTGGCGACGCTTGATGAAATGTCTCTAAAGCAGGCAATGAATATGTATGGTTTGCTTCTGTACGGCATAAACATTTCAGACTCTTGGTGGAAGAACTCGGCAGGATTTAATTCTTGGCTTGCAAAAGACCTTTTTCCTATCCGACCTCCGAAAGGAATGACTGACCCGTCGCTCTCTCATCATCTCATCCTTGGATATGGTTACGACCAAACACCTTTCGACTATTTCAGGAACTCTTTTGGTAGTACCTGGGGACAAAATGGCAACGGGTGGTTTGGGACGAATGATGTTGGATATATCTATGAAGCGGCAGTCATTGAAGATTTGCAAGACGCGCCCACACCTGCCCCTGTAATACAGAAGGCAAATGATATTGTAAATACGATACAACAGGTACAGACGGTAGAAAATCAGACAGTAGACCCTGTAGTGAAAGCAAATTTAGCAACTGTTATCGCACAACTATGGCAAAGCTTTCTTGTATTGTTCAAGTAAAGAAAAAAGAGAATAAACCCTTCCGCCTCAACTCCCAGCCGGGTGCGGTTAACTTCTACTAGAAGCCGTCGTGTTACAATAAAAGAATGAAGGTCGTCCCGCGTCCTATCCCTCCTATCGCTTACATGCGCTTGAAGGCGGAACTCTCCGGCAATCCTGTGCCGGTACACAAGCATGAGATAACTTGGCACATGGAATTGCGTGCCAGTCGGAGATACCGAATAAAGACCTGTTGGTGCGGATGGAAACGGGCGCATTGTGTGGATAACTCGGCTTGCGTATTATAGAAGTGGTATACTGAAAACGGTGGTTCTCCAAGTCCTGCTTTTTTGAAGTGTTCTCTCATATCGGCGAGCCTCTCATTGTGCCGCTGCTCCTAACCCCACACAGGACTCCTCAATAGCCATCCGACTATCCACACCCCTCTCCCCCGAGGGGTTTAGTCGTTGTATACTGTAGATAGACTTACAAATTAACTGCACCACAATGCAAACTTCTGAAATCACATCCATCGCAACGGTCATCGGTTCGGTATTCGTATTCCTGGGTTACACCGGAATCGACGCATCGGTCATCAGCAGTGCCATCACCGGTATCATCTCGTTGGTAACCATTGGCACGGCGGTCTACACGCATATCGCGCATAAGAATTTGGTGGCGCAGCAGTAGTTCTTTCCAGTCCTTCGTGCCCAACTTGGCATCGTTGTGCTACCCTGGTAGTGCGTTAGCGGTGTCTAGTTGGGCGCGAGGGACAACATACTTACTAGTTCATACTAAATTAGTAGAGAACTGGTAATCATACTTCACGGCACTTCTCATCTATCGCTGGTCGCTTTAGATTGGGAATGAGAAACGGTTGCACGTCGCACTTACCCAATTGAACTATTCCTATTTTGTCAGCCTATTTGTAGCCACTTGTTTTGCCCAAACGCCGCAACCGGCGCTTATTCCCGATGCGCCGCCGGTGATGTTACGAATAGCCGACGCAGAATCCGGTTCCCAGCAATTTAACGATGATGGCACAGTCGTCTCTCATAAGAATACCGACGGTACGATTGATCGAGGTATTTTCCAAATAAATAGTTCCCACCAAAAGGATGCCGAACGAATGGGCTACGATATTATGACTGCCGACGGGAATATTAAGTACGCCCTCTATCTATACAAAATCCAGGGTACACGCCCGTGGTCTGCCAGCAAGCCAGTATGGTCCAAGGTGGTACCAACCGACTAGTCCTCGGTACACCACCAATTATCATTAGGATTTCTAAACATCCTATGATGCTAAGCAAAAGCCCCGTAAACTCGTGAGAGCCGGGGCTTTTTGCTGGTACTATTTTTTCAACTTCTTACTTTTTGGTGGGACACTCGTGGATATTCCATTCCTTAAGAATTACCTCGTATACCTTGTCTCCTTCACTCTCCACAAACACTCTCAACTCCTTCTCTGCCTCCGCTATAGCGTGTTTAATGGCGTCCAGGACGTCCCTCCAGCCGTCCATATACTCAAGTCCACGATTGGCAAAGCACCAGTTTTTCGTCTTGAACTTGTGCCGGTTATCGCCCTCAACGAGGGAGATTTGTCGCTTTGCGTAGTCAATTTCCACTCGGACGGTTATGTTGTGGAGTGTGTAGTCTTTAACTTCGTAGATTGGTTTCATGTTATTCATTTATCACATTATATAATTTCTCTACCGCTTCCAACGGGGTCTCTCCCGTGCAAGTATACGAACCTTTCTCGTCCACTCCGAATGCGTAGTAAGTCTTGTTCCACGCGACATATCGTATGGAGTCGAACTTTGGTACTAGATTTTTTATGAGGATATCTAGTTTCATATTAGGGTAGGATTGCTCCGAACGTTATCGAACCCTTTGGTAATGTGATGCCCCTGTCTTCGCACAACTGTCCCTGATACGGACTCTCTGCCCACTCCAATAAATCTTCTTTCTCTACCTGCTTTACGATGGCTCCCCGGAGGGAGAATGTGGGGTCTTGCATATTATTCTAAGCTAGAATCCAACATTTTTAATACTTTCGCCCGGAAATCAAATGCACCGGAGTCGTAGTCATTGTTTTCGTATTCAGGACACCGGGTCTCCATTCTCTGTATCTCTGTGATGACAGTTTCAATGATGGCACGTATTCTATCTTGTTCCATATCGCCTTGAGTGATTTCGATTATTTTTTCTCTCAATCGTGCTGTTTCCATATTATTTTATGTTAGCTTGGATGTTCTTGTACTTATTTGGATAAACATCTGCGATAGGGTCCTGTTTTTCTCCATCCTTACTTGTCCAAGGTAGTAAGATATTTGGTAATTCCTCCTCCACGGCTTTTTTGATTGGATTCATATTATTCCAACACTCCCTTTGCGAATAATCCTTCCAGTTTCTTCACACGGGCTTCCAAGTTACTAAGTGACAAATCCTTAGGTTCAAGTAGTCTGCGGGGGAAAGCCCGGCAGCCGGCGAGCCACCGAGCGTCGTCCGACCGACCGGCATACACGCCCCACCGCCGACCGACGGAGGCCCAGCGGACGTGCACCGCGAAGACCTCGCCACCATTGCGTACATAGAAGATATTTGCGTGTCCATTCTTCAACAGAATTTCATCATTCTTTAGGGCAAACAACACATCACCAAGATTTAGCTCTTCTACATCGAACTCTTTCATTATCTCGGAGTTATTCATTGATCGTTCAAGCGTCTTGCTTTCAAAGGGACTGTTCATCTCCCCGAAGGACTGATTGCCGAATATCTCCTTAAAGTAACCGCTGACATACCCAATATTATGCTTTCCTACTACAAATTCTTCAGATGCTTTAAACATAAGTCACTTTATAATTACCTTTTAGTAATGCTGCGGGGCACTTCCTACACACCTGCTAAAATTACATCGCATACATTTAATGCTTTATCATCTATATATACATCTGCCCCTGGCTTCATCTGCATGACTATTCCATGAAAAGGAACTCCATTTTTCATCAACCATGCCTGTGTAGCTGCAAAGTATTTTGGCTGTCGTGCGGTATAGATAATTATGTGTGCGCCTTTTTGGTACCACGCGGCTACGAGATCAATCATTTTCTGTATAGGCACGCAATCTTCTTCCCCCCAAAACTCACCGGCACACAGTGTTCCGTCTAAGTCTACCGCTATTACTTTGTCGTTAGGATTTGCAAGTATCTCCAATAGTTTTTCTTTCATATCTTTATTTCTTACCGAGTAATTTCAACAACTCTGTACTCACTGCTTCCATACCGCCTGTGAGGTAGAGGTCGAGTAGGCGGTGTGCTACATACACGGCAACTTTCTCAAAGTTGGTTGCAAACTTCTTGTCTATGAACTCTTGTTCCCACCCCAATTTTTCCCCAATCTGCGGCAGGATGTCTAGGAGTTCTTGGAAGTTTGGTAACGATACACCGACTTCTGTTGTTTGTTCTGTCTCGTATTTTGGCTTAACGCCCAACCCAGCTATAAGATTTGCTACTTCGAGGCTTACTGTTTGCATACAATTTTTATTATTCGACCAGCTTCATCAAAACCTGCATACCCAATTTGTTCCAACAAAGTAGAAGCCTTCTCACCGGCAGACATAAATTCGTGCCCACGTTGACAGTATTGCTCATACATAGATAGTAAGGCGTCGGCTAAGTCTTTTTCGAGGTTGGTCATACAATATCTTCAATTACTTTTTAGTAATGCTGCGGGGTGGGGTATTAGCTAACATTCTGAGGTTGGTTGCGTTTGGGACACCGAGGGTTTGTACATTCATCTGCATCCCAATCCAATCTATGCCGACATATATTCCCACACTTCCTGCATAATCCTTTTTTCATACGCCTATCCTTCCTTAATGCTTTTAGTAAATGGGCACAACAAATCTACCATATCTTCTAGGGCTGCTCGGTAAGACTCATTCATTCCGAAATTTGTGTCCCTGTCTATCAGATTTCCTTTCAGTGTTTGTGCAACCGATTTTACACGTTCGAAAAAATTTTCTTCTGTGATGCCTTTACTAGCAATTTGCTCCAACTTGTCCATACATTTAGTTCTTTAATGACTTGAGTAATTCCTTGACCTTATCGCGTCAACCGTGCCTTCCCTGATAATTTACCCGCCAGCTTGTCGTCCTTTATGAGTCCCAACTTCCGGCGTCTCCAGCGGACACTGCCTTCAGTGAGTCCAAGGACGGCAGCGATTTGCTTGTCGGATTTGGTTTGCCAGTTGCGTTTTAGATATTGAGTTTGGGTCATAAAAATGTTCTTGATAAACTTTCCCCCTCCATTCGACCTACCAAGCGGATGTCTCCAAGGTGTCGCACCTCTTTGCCGTAATCCCAGCTTAAAAGGACGCGGGCAACTTGGTAGGACGAAGGGAAGGGATAGAAACAGGTCGGCAGGTCGCTTACGGTATGGGGAGGAATTGAACATTGGAAACTGGAGTAGATGGGAATCGAACCCATAGTGCTATCTTTTGTGGTTTTTATTCGAAGTCAACCACCCCTACAGCTCCTTTTAAGTAGACTATAGTCGGGGGATAATGCATTATCCGTGTCCCGCTAACTCGCCAAAAGCTTGAGTCAGACAAAAGATTTAATAGCATCCCAACACGAGCCTAGTCTGCTTTGGCTCTAGGGATTTGCTTTGCCGGGCATTTCTGCCTCTCTTTCACTACTACTCCAGTTTTCAATGTTCAACACTACCCAATCGTCGCAACCGCCTTTCAAAAACTTTCGTTCTCGTCCTGCTCTAGTAACCAGTATGCGCCACCTTCGATGACACCACAAGGGTATACCTGTGGATAACTGACACCATAGTGTCGTTTATGGTGTATAGTAGGGACATTACCAGTTAATTGAAATGTTATGGCAACAAAGAAAGTCGAAAAGCTGACCCGTTTGACGGTTCGCCTTGGGGAGAAGGAGCTCAAGGAACTCAAGCGTGTTCAAAAGATTATGCTCAAAGACTACAAAGAGGAAGTGAGCATTAATGCTCTCATCCGTGATGCGGTTCTCAATGCTTTCAACCATCTTCGATAGTTGTGCACACCCACTGACACCACTCGGAAACGGGTGGTGTTTTGTGTTATACAATGATATTAGTTGTTCTTCAAAAGGAGGCAAAAATGTCCTGCAAAAAGAAAGACGCGCATCTTCTGCCGTGCCGTGGGAGCCTGCTGCGCTGCACTCAAGGCTGCGTGGAGGTGGTGCAACGCGAGGATGTAGGTATCTGCGCGGTCTGTGGTCAACGCCACGACTATACGCGCTACATCGTCATCGAACTGTTCGTGTATTGGGTGTGTTCTGACACCTGCGAACGGGACTTGCGCAACTCTTTTGACCCGACATAGGAGACGCTATGAAGCATATATGGGTACGCGATGCGTGTTCTGTCTGCGGTGAGGAGGGTATGGTCTATGATGTAGACCTGCCCTGCCACGTCAACATCTTCGTCTGTGGTCTGGACTGCGAGAACGAGTTGTTCGATGAGATGCGTAAACATCTTTGCACGGAGAAAGACGATGGAATACCTGAAACAGCTGGCCGGCTATGTATGGGGAGCTAAAACACCTACAAAGCCCCCAATGCCTGCGCATGTTACGTTCTGCGCCGCGTGTCCTATCACGGAGGGCAAGACAGACATCATCTACATCGGCAAGTCTCAAAAGACGTATTGCACTGAGGGTTGCTGCCGGAAGCACGGCGACGAACTCGAAAGCATCTACAACCGCAAGACGCGTGAAATAAAATGGCAGTGCTGATGACAAAAGCCCCCGGGTAATTCCGGGGGCTTATACTTTATTACTGTTTCGCTTTCTCAACCTCCTTCGCAGCGTATTCGTCGGCGTAGTCGATGTATTCTTGACCGTCGAGATTAGAAAGCCAGTTGTCGAAAGCATCTGGCATATTGTCGTCGGTTCCCGTGTAGTTCTTTGCGTGGACATCTTTCAAGTAGTCTTCAAACATATTAGTTTTGGTTATCGCGTTCCTGCTCGAATAATGCGTCGCATACACAATCTTTGGAAACTTTCTTGCACAGGTCGCATCCGATTGGATGGATGATGATTTTTCCTACCATATAGATGAGCGAGCCGCCACCATAATTAACCCTGCGAGTAATGCAAACAAGATCGACGTCATGATACCCTCCGCCCAACTCTGTTTCTGATAGAACGTGTCTTGTTTGAGATTTCCTTCTTCATCGAGCATTAGGTTTCTTGGGCTGTACATATTAGATCAAAGTTAAAATAGGCGTCTTATAAATGTTTTCAATGAACTCGAGCAACTCCGGACCCGTTACGACTTCCTCCTTACACCCACACTCTACGATGTCAAAGTCCTCCGATCCGTTCGCTACCTGCATCCGCCCCGTGCCCCTGCACCCTTCGCACTGTTTGTTGTAAAATATCATAAGCTATACCTTATGTGGTTAATCTGTCTCGGTTATTCAGTTGTGAACGAACTACCCTCACTAACCAGTATATATCATAGAGCCGCTCTGTGCAAGGGGTTAAGAGTTATCTTGTGGATAACTCTTAAATACCTTTATTTTGCACGGTTCTTTTGACGTGCTTTCACCATCTTTACAATACGTTTCGTCTTCTCTTCTTCACTCAAATTTGTCCACCACGATGTGCCGCCCTTCTTACCGAGGGCGCGGAAGTGGTCGGACAGTGCTTGTTTAATGTCGGGACTCATAAAGCATTCGTAGAATTATTGAGTAATTTGCGAGGTCGAGCAGTGTATCCGCTAACTTCTCATCCTCCACCTGCGCCTCTGCGTCCAGTAGTGTGGCTATACGAGAGAGCTTGTCGCACATGCGTACCAGTATCGCCTTCTCCGCCGGGATGCCGAGCTGTTCGGCGAGCATGAAGTTAGCGAACGGAGAACGTGCACCGCCGTAGTCCGCATTCTTGCGTTTGCTGATCTCCACGTTCTGCGCGTAGAGTTCCTGCATGCGAGCGATGAATTGTTCAGGGTTTTTAATTTCGGTCATGTTCTTGTTTATAAGTCGTATAATCTTTGCTTATTTCCCGCGCCGTTTTCTTTATCTGGCGCAAGATGCGGTCGCGGTCTCTCTGCAATATCTTACGGTTGAAGGTCTCATAGTGTCCGGTGAGCGCCAGTGTGTCTCCCTGGTCTAAGACGACCCCGCCGCGCTTCGTCTTATTTTCTATCTTAGCGGTCTCAAGCCACACGAGGTAGGTCTTGTTTACTTTCTTACTATATTTCTTTTGTATGAGTAGTGAGTAGAAGGGGAGTTGGTCGTGCTTGTCTACATCTTTTTGCGTCCAACGCGGGCTTCCGTCTGGCTTTCGTATCCCCGATTTATATTCTCCGAACGCACATGTCTCCGGGTCGAAGGTGTCAATGTATGCGAGAACCTGCACGCCGCCTATGTCCACTTGTATCTTATGCTCTGCCTTTGGAAGGCGTATGCAAGTATACTTTTCTTCCCGGTCTATGGCCTCATGTACCTCGCGGCCGAACATTGTATAGATATTGTCGAACGTCTTTTCGTTCTCATAATAACGACGACGGAACCCGTCCCTATCCTTCCGCCACAAATCTATGGCAGAGTAAGACAGATAGCCTTTTGGTAAGTTGTATTTCATATCCTCGGGCCCAGGAATGGCAGGCCCGAAGTATGCACGCAACCCTTAGAATGCCGGCTCTTCTTCCGGGCCTTCCGGATATGCTACCTTCTCGGGAGCGTTAGAACCCTCTGCACGAGTTGCTTTATCGTAGAGTTCGTGTTTCTTAAACTCTTCGAGCAAAAACTTGCGAGCCGTACCAAAGTACAACTTCCAATCATCGGAGTCCCAGCCGGACGCTTCCTTCGGGAGCTTCGGGTATCCGTTACACGGATCCCACTGTTTGTCGTTCTTCGGATTCTGCTTGTGGTAATAATCAGGCTTCTTCTCGCCGTCCTGGGTGATAGAGATGCCTTTCTTGAGCTTCTTCGTCTTCTCATCCTCGAACGAGTAGGGAGCGAAGCATATATCTTTTGAGACATCCAAATTCGGGAGCTTCTTGAGGAAATCTTCGCCGAAGTTGGAATTAGCGGACAATGAGATAGCGTTGTCGTCTTCACCTTCGCCGTCTAGCGTGATGATGATGTTCTTGCCGAAGTCTCCTTCGTAGATCGCCAAATTCTTTATTTTACCGGTGATTTTTTGGGCAACTAATTCGTATTTGACCCCCGTCTTTCCGTCGGAAGTCTCGTACTCGCGTCGTACCGCTCCCGGCGTCGTCTCTGCTACCTCCTGATGGAATTTTCCGTCAGAAAGGACATTGAAGTACGTAGCGCGCGGCTGTGAGTATTCTACTTTTGCCATATATTTGTTGTGTTAACTTAATAGTATTGCGACAAAGTTCGACCGCCTTTGATACTTACAGTATACACAACGGCTCCGTATAATACAATGGCTACCTGGGGATAACTTCTCCGCCTAACGTCGCCACCACGAATGCTATCTCCCGCGCCCTTTCTTCTGTTAGGGATTTCCGAAGGGTTCGTTTTTCTTCGGCGAGCAATTCTTCTATGTCGATGTAGCAGACGATTTGCTTTAGGTTCTGCCGGCCCTTCTTATGAAAGACGACAGCGACCACGCCGCGCTCTTGCGCCAGGTGTATCTCATCGAACGGAGACTTCCCGCCGATCCCGCCGCGAGTACGGGCGTCGGCTATTCGGACGTCTATGCGTGACAGAACGACTTGCAAGAGATATTTGATTTGGTGCGGCTGGAGGTGTGAGTATGCGATGTACGGCAACTTCGTCAGCTTCCATTCCACCGCCGAGGTTGGGAAGTGGGGGGGTTTCTTGTTCAGTTTGTATACGTCGTTCTCGGTCATACCGTACATTCTTCGCTCCTATGTTCGCCCACATAACACGATGCACAAACATTGCTCTTGTCCGCTTTCGTTATCCTGCACGCAATAAAGCCGTAATACTTGCCGCAACACGGACACTTCTCAACGTCGTCGCGGGGCGGGACGTATTTTCGTGGTGTATACCACTCAGCGGAGGGGCCTTCGGCCACGGATTTTCTTTGCTTGTAAGGCATCACTTGATTTCTTTATCTCGACTAGTAATTCTTTTTCCGGCAAACTGTCCCACCACAACTTTCCTTGGTGCACATCGCAATGCATAAGAAGTTCTTTCTTTTCATATTCAGAAAGTTTCTTTGATGCGGTAATACGTTTTCGCAATGCTTCTACTTCTTCAATAGTTTTTGCTTCGCAGATATATTTTATCTGCACTTCAAGGTCCATTGCCATATTTAGAATGTGTCTGATGAATAATGCTGTATACCTTCGATTCGCTGCACGATACTGTGATACCGTGGCTCCGCGAACGACCACGACAATTCTCCCTCTTTCTCCTGATCACCTTGTATTGTGTAACTGGAACGTCTGGTGAGAACGTTTACCGATGCGAGATTCTGTAGGAGGTTGCGGGTTACAGATGTGTTTAGACCGATGGCGTCTGCTATCTTGCGGGTGGTCATAGAAGAACCCCACGACTGATTGCAAATGGTACGCAAGATTGCGCGCTTCTCTTCGTTGGCAAGCGAATACGCAAACCAGTCGAGTATCTTGTAATCTGACTCTTCCAGCGGCCTGTTGCGCATAATCATCAGACCCTTCGCGATTGCCGCGAGCTGTTTGGCGAGACGCATAGGCATCGCAGGCACCGGCAGACGATCCATCTCCTCGGTCTTATGCGACGTGTGTACCGGAGTTCGGATGAGTTCCGCAAAGGTGGCTATCTCAGTAAGACGCTCAACGACTTCCTGGGAGACATCCAACGGACTTTCATTCTCTGTATAGCGCAACACGGTTTCTTTTATATAGTTGCCGTACAATTCCGATAACTGTTCATCTATTTCTTTGCTTTTAAGTTTCGTACCAAGCGCGAGTTTCGTTGCCATATTAGAGTCAAAGTCTTTCATGCGCCAACAGATGAAGCGCTCTCCCATGTCCGATGCTTCCTCAAAGAAACGATACGCAGAAGGTGTGCAGCCTGCCATGATGCCGAGATACCCGCGCCATTTGATAGGGAACTCCATATTTCCGGCGATCTTAGACATCTCGCCGTCGTAGATCATGCGGAGTTGGGAGAGGATGGTCGTTCGGGCCTCGTTATTCTTAGAGAAGATTACGGTTAAATCTGATATGACTATCATACCTAATGCTCCAATGCGTAGTAGAAGGGAGGGGTTTCGCTCGGTACCATCTTCGTTCTTACCAAGCTTTGCGGCGGATAGGAAAGTATTCTCAGTCACATCGTCTACTCGATGTATAAACTTACTGTCCGTCATTGCAAGGGGTCGGAGCATCTGTGATTTACCTCCGGAGGATGCACCAACTATAACCAACCATACCGGATCACTTAGTTGCAGGCGATTGGCTATCATAACCGCCAAAGATGCGTCGATGATGGTGTCATCCTCCATATACTGGTGCTCCCGTACCTTTACTTTCAGTTCGTCGAGCGTCATGTTATTGGAGATTATTAACCGATTGGCTAAATGATGCCCCATTAACTGCCCGGTATACATCTATTGCGTCGCCAAATTTAGCACACCCGAAGCAATACACTGTATTGGTTTTGGGATAATATTGGAGCGATGGGGATTTTTCTTTGTGCCAAGGGCAAAGCGCCTTGTTGGAGACGAGTTTTATCAGTTGCGGGATAGGAAAGGAGCGTGCTTTCAGTATTCGGTCATCTCCGATATATTTTGCGGTGTTATATGACTGTATTTTTGGTTCATGCGCTTCTATATAAGCATCGTGAAAGTGAATAGACTTCCATAGTGCTAGTCGTTCGGAACGATCTTGTTTTACTTCCTCAAGTGATGCGAAAGATTTTGCTGTTGGGATTAGCGAATGAAGATCGCCACCATTCATCACATAATCAGATATATCTTTTACACCCGGACGATCCGGCAAGAACATAATTCGTGCGTTTGGTATAATATCCAACACTTTTGCCATACCCTTACCTCCCGCCTCGTCATTATCAAAACAAACTATAACATCACTGCCTCTTAGGAGATCGGCCCATTCCTTTTGGAAAGACATAGCCCCGCCGGTAGAGCTGACTGCGGGTATGTTGTGCGACCAACATACAAGGGTATCAAGCTCGCCCTCTGTTATTACTACAGTAGATACGTTTGAAATCTTATCGGCTCCATAGAGTGTAACCTTACCGCCGACATCGTACACATACTTAGGCTTTATATCTTCGGTAGGGTTGCGGCGATATTTATTGAACGAAAAAACCCCATCCGGGTAACGGACAGGTATAACCAAACATTCGCCCAAGGTTGTGTGCTCGCCCGTTAGTAAACCGAACGACTCGATCACCTCATCGGTGATATGGCGCGCCCGAAGCCATGATGAAAACAGGTTATTCAATTGCATACCTACAGTATACCTGAGTGTGTCGGATAGACGATAGTGGTATGTGGATAACTGCAACCAACCGACTCTTGCCAATAGTTCCAAACAGTTCCCGAATAGGTTTTGCTATTGCAATTATGTTGTAATATTGTTACCCTGGGAGTACCCCCCGCGGGGGGTACTCCCAGGGCTACTATACTATATAAATAAACACTTTTTTCGTATCGGATTTTTTTATATCGTTTTTTGTCAAGTGGTTTCATGAAATACTTTAAAAATGGAAGAATAGTTATCCCCACTCCCTAAAAGCATTATAAAAAGCTTGTGGTATAATTAAGGCACCGACCAAGGCGCGTTCACCTATTAAAAAATAACTTGTGCTCATTTTTCTCGGCGTCTTCTCACAAGTTTGCGCCGGGAGCAATGAGTAAATAACATATGCCAAACAATTACACAGAGGCACAGATCGCAGACATCAAAGAACGTGAAGCCAAAGCGCTTGCGGCACTCAGTGAACTCCAACTAACTCCGACTGTCGCAATGACGATGGTTCACGTCGGTAATGATACTTTCGCTATCAAACCTATTCCGTATCTCGCGGATACTAAATACACCGCCACATTATCCCCTATTCAGGTAGATGATTTGCCTCCTCCCGGTTATGAACCTGCTAAAGAGATTTAAGACATTGTGGGCTTTAAGCTCGGTTGAAGTAGAAGAACCTTCTCCTCAATCAAAAACACTCGCGGCTGTAACGGATATCTTCAAAAAGAAACCGTTGGCAGAAGTCATCAAATACGAACGACAATCCCCCGTACAGAAAATTATCAACGATAGCGAAAATCTATGATTAAACCTTTTGGAAATAACATCCTTATCGAACCCGCAGCAAAGAAGCAGGTACTTGTGTCCGAGCAGGGTGCATTGTGTGAGTACGGCAAAGTTGTTGCTGTTGGTGATGAGGTACAGAAAGTCCAGGTTGGAGAGACGCTTGGTTTTTTGGTATGGGGTATAAATAAACTTGAGGTCGAAGGTGTAACGTATTACTTCTTGCCCGAGTCCTCTGACTTCATTCTGGGGACGATCGAACCCAATGTTTCCGCTATCTAAGTGCAAAAGTGTATGGCTGCACAAGTTTGACTTGGTAGCCGAGTATCATCACCCAAATACTGCCGTTAAGGAACGATGTGCCCGATGCGGCAAGGAGGTGATATTCAAAATTGATAGCAGAGGATTGGCAGACAACAACCTATATCTTAAATATCATGCAAGACAAGCTCTCGTCCCACAACATGCTTTATTCGCTCACGAGTACCCAGACTATGGAAAGCTCCGATAATATCCACCCAGAAGCGCTCACGAGCCTCGCTGATGGAGTTAAAAAGGCTTGTTCTATAGTTGCACCAACAATGGGCCCCGCTGGTACTAACATAGTCCTACAGAGTAAACTCAATCCCGGTCATTTGCTGACCAACGACGGAGCTACAATCATCCAGTCAATCCAGCTCGCTGACCCTATCGAATCCATTGGTCTCGGCTTCATCAAAGAAGCTGTAGAGCGCTCCAACAATAACTCCGGTGATGGTTCTACCACTACTTGTGTACTCCTAAATGCAATCCTACAAGAGGGTCTTAGGTCAGGTGTATCTACACTGGAAGTTAAGAAAAGCCTCGATGAGTGCTTGCCGCTTATCGAGCAATCTATTGATGAACAAACCCGGCAAATCACTGTTGACGACATCCCGGCAGTTGCGGAAATCGCTGGCGAATCTAAGGAACTCGCAAACACTCTTGGGGAGATATATAAAGTCATTGGAAAAGACGGAATCATCCACCTCGAAGGAAGCGGCACTTTCGATACTAGCTATTCTCTTATCGAAGGAGTTAGGTTTGGAGGAACTGGGTATCTCAGTCCATATCTCGTGCACGATGAAGAAGCCACAAAAGCCGGCCGCAAAGAAACTAAAGCCGTCTACCACAACCCATCAATCCTCGTCACCAAAAGGAAAATAGCGCACTTGAACGATATAAACCCTCTTCTTTCTGCTCTACAGGCACAAAATAAAAAGGATTTGGTTATATTCACCAACGATATGGACTCGGGTGTTGCCTCCGTACTTATCGAAGCCCATAAATCTAAACTACTGAACATTCTTATCATCAAGGCTCCTGTCCTGTGGGGTAACTACGTCTTTGAAGACTTTGCCAAAATCACCGGCTCTACGATCGTGGAAGATGCTTCTGGTATCACATTCAAAAACCTACAGCTTGATCATCTTGGCTCTTGCGGAACTATAATTGTAGATAAGGAGGAAACGACAGTGATTGGTATTAAAGACATTTCTGACCATATCGCAGAATTACAGGCAGAAAACACCAACGACAGTAAGCTCCGTCTTTCCTGGCTCACTACTAAGACTGCCATCTTGAAGCTTGGTGCAAAGAGTGAAACAGAATTGTCTTATCTTCGCTTGAAAGCAGAAGACGCTATCCATAGCTCAAGGCTTGCGCTTAAAGGAGGTGTTGTCGCCGGCGGTGGTATGTGTCTTTTGTACGCAGCTCATAGAATGCCCGCGACTGTTGGTGGTACCATCTTGCGAGAAGTGTTGGGGCAGCCATATAAACAAATCATTCGTAATATGGGATTGGAAAGAGCTACTTGGGGAGATGAAATTGTAGACGCTGCCCTTGTAGTAAAGAATGCTATCCGGAACGCTCTCGGCATCGCCTCCACAATCCTCACTGCAACCTCTTGTATCACTCTTCCACCGGAAAAGGAATTACCCGCTAAGCAATTCCCCTTCTAGTATGTTGTACGGATTATGTGTCGCTTGTAAGAAAAACAAACTGTTTGTAAGACAGCGCTCATATATATTCCCGAAAGTATCTCTAAAGCCGATAACAAGCGATGGAGAACTATGTGGAAAGTGTTTCAAAGACATTAAAACTATGGTAAAATAAATACAACTATGACACTCAAAGAACAAGAGAAGTTGGCTCACAACATTATGCGACTCGCCAAAGTCCGTTATGTATCTTTCCCCATCGCCCTCACTGAAAAGGGACAGATGTACATCAAATATGTTAAGGACACCGACCGCTATCAAATCGTCCTCGACGCAGTACCGCTTGATATGAGCGAGTATGACAATAAGGAATTGAAGAGTGTGCTTGAGAAGTATTTGTTTGAAGATGAGTTTGCAAAGGAAGATACTACCCCCACTTTCGTGTTGCACAATGCAAATGGAATGCTGGAAGCAAGTGTAGAAGAGCTTGTCGTGTCTAAGAAGCTCGGTCGTCCCGCTAAGAGTAAGTAAAAGTTTTATTGTTATTTCACATTATGGCAAGAGCTGGAACAAATCATAAAGGCGGCAGACCTCCAGGCTCAAAAGCCTCTCATACTCTTGAGACACAAGAAGCTCGCAAGAAAGCTATTGCAATGGTAGATGCAAAACTTGCTGAAATATTCGCACCTCAAATCGCAAAAGCTATGGAGGGTGATACAACCGCATTCAAGGCGGTACTTGATAGGGCTTGGGGCACTCCACCTCAATATATGGAACTGACCGGGGAGAATGGAGAAAAACTGTTTGAGCCAAATGAAAAACTTCTTGAAATAGCCAATGCTCTCCTCAATCAGCAAAAAGGAAATAGTTGAAGCCGCTGAAGTCTATCCGTCTCTATGGGTACTACAACACGGCATTAGAAATGAAATGGGAGTACCCATCTCGTTCGACAAGCGCAAGTTCCTAATAGACATCTACAACGACCTATCCCCATTTCAGGCTATTCTAAAGCCTCCACAGGTGGGGATGACTGTAGCCAACACTCTCAAAAGCTTCTACGTAGCTAACAAGAAAAAGCGACAGATCATCTACACGCTTCCAACACAGGGCGATGTGCAGCAAATGGTAGGCGGCTCAATCAACCGTATCATCGCTCAAAATCCCGTCCTTATGGATTGGGTGAAAGACCACGACACAGTGGAACAGAAGCAGGTTGGCGACTCAATGATATTTTACCGTGGTACCTGGAGCGCAAAGCAAGCAATGATGATTCCATCCGGCTTGAACATCCACGACGAAGTGGACGCATCCAGCGCTGACGTTATCACTCAATATGAGAACCGCTTGCAAGCACAGGAGGACGGGGGTTGGAGGTGGTATTTTTCCCACCCCAGCATCGCCGGACAGGGTGTAGACATCTATTGGCAACTATCCGACAAGAAAGAGTGGGTTATCACTTGTACATCTTGCCAGCATAAGTTCTTCTTAGAATGGCCGCGCAATATAGACCGCGCTCGCGAATGCTACCAATGCCACGCTTGCAAGGCAGAATTGCCCGATGAGGCGCGTATAAATGGGCAATGGTTACCTACAGCAGTCGGGGAGTTCTCCGGCTATCACATCAATCAGATGATGCTGTATAACAAGTCTGCGTCTGACATCCTTACAGCTAAGGATGACCCAATGAAAGACGAGCAGTATTTCTATAACTATGTCCTCGGGCTTCCTTATGTCGGTTCTGAAAACAAGATTACCAGTGATGTTGTGCTCAAGAACGTAACGCCGGAAGTAAACGAGCAGAACGACCGTATTATAATTGGTGTAGATACCGGACTTCCTATCCATTACACCTGTGCGAATAAACAGGGAGTATTCTACTATAACTCTTGCAAGCCCCCGACCGCAGATTATGACCCATACGATGAGTTGGAGAGGCTACTGGTACGTTGGAGCAACTCAATCATTATCTCCGACCAGGGAGGCGATTTGATAGGGATTAGGAGGCTACAGGCTAAGTATCCAGGTCGTGTGTACCTCTGCTACTACATCAAAGACCGTAAATCAAAGGAAGTCATACGCTGGGGAGAGGGTGAAGAGCTTGGTATTGTAAAGGTAGACCGCAATAGAATGTTCCAGCTTATGGTAGAGCAGCTCCGAGACCCCGGGCGCATTCGACTCAATGGCACAGTAGATGAGTGGACACCATTCGCAAAGCACTTTGATAACGTCTATCGCGAGTTAAAAGTCGTTAAGGACAGTCCTGGAAAGGATGTATCCACAAACTATGGAGCTGAACTTATATGGAAGCGTAACGGGCACGACCATTTTTGTCATACCCTCCTTTACGCCCTCGTGGGACTTGATAGGTTCGGAACTGAAAGCGCAACGTTCGTCAAAAAGAGCACAGGGATTGGACGTATCCCACTGGCGACAAACATCAATAACACAATCTCGGGACGCAGATTTATTCCTAAGCAAATTGAAGGCTATGTTAACTTCTGACCTAGTAAAAGTAGAAATGACTGCACACGACGCGGCGTTGTTCGTATTATTCCAACAACACTATCATCAATTCGGGTTTATGACCGCAAGTGGTGTATGGGACATACGAAATGGTAGTGCAAACCTTTCGTTCAACGCTGATGGGGAGTTGAAGAGTATCAAGAGAGAGCTTTATACCTATTCCAATAGTTATCCCCAGTCTAAGCTTGCATAGCGTTTACTGTTATGTATTGGAGTGTGGTATAATATCTGTGTAAAGTCTAACCGAAACATTCGGGGACGCGCCAGCAATGGTAGCGTCCCTTTTTTATATGCTACAAGACAGCTTCACACAAAATATTCTCGGCGTCGCATCGCTTGTGGGTGATGACGTAAACAAAGTAAGCGACTCTTCCGAACTTGAAGAGGGTATTGACGGTGATTTGGAAGATGCGCTTGACCTCCCGATGCAGGACTCCGAACTGATTGCACTCCGTGATGAGTGGGAGAGCAAATCAAACGCTTATCTCCCAAAGATTGTTGTACGACAAAAGCGCAATCGTGCATATGTCCGGGGCGTACAGCGCAATATGACCACGCAGGACGAGCGTGTAGTGCCCTCTAACCTTATCTTCGAGGCAACTGCTACATTCGTTCCCCAAGCGCTCGCCGAGAACCCTGAGCCTGTTGTGTTCTCTGACAATACTGACGAGGGCAAGGCGGCATCAAATGACCTTAAGACGATGTTGCAGTTCCACGCCGACGTTCTTTGTCTGCGAAAGAAACTTGGGATGATGGTATGGCATTGGGGCATCTACTTCACTGGCGTAGTTAAACACGGCTGGGATGCGAAGATAAACGACATTACGACTGAAATCCGCAAGCCTCAAAACTTTGTCCTTGACCCTGATGGATACATTGATGAGTTTGGAGACTATAAGGGCGCTTTCCTGGGGGAGCGTATGGAGACTTCTGCCAAGAAGCTTGTCGAGAAGTATCCTGAACACGAAACCTATATCACCCTTAAGGTCAACGGCAAAATGGGTACCAAGGTGGTATACACCGAATGGTGGACGGATGAATATTGTTTCTCTACCTATCAAGATATTGTCCTTGATAAGCATAAAAACGAATTCTTCAACTATGAAAGTACCAACGAGGCTGGAATGCCTGCAATCAATCATTTTGCTATTCCGAAGATGCCGTACACGTTCTTGTCCGTGTTCTCCCTGCAAGAAGAGCCCTATGACTTCACTAACTTGGTCGAACAAAATATCTCCAACCAAGACCGTATCAATGATCGTGATGATCAAATAAGCAAGAACCTTGCATCTGCCAACAACTCCGTTGTCCTCTCTGGCGTGTCCTTTACCTCTGAGACCGCCGGGCAAGCCGTACAATCGTTCTATGAGGAAGGTTTCCTACTTGTCCCTGACGGCAATGTAGATGGTGCAGTCAAGCGTATCCCCGCCAATGAAATCCCCCAATCGGTATTTACTGCACAGAGTAACGACAAAGATAACCTACGCTCTATCTACGGTACTCTCGGTCTAAGTGCTCAAAAGCAGACAGAAGATACAACTGCACGCGGTCAAATCCTCAACCAATCTCACGACTCTTCTCGCATTGGCGGCGGTGTTGGTGATGCCCTTGAGCAAGTAGCCGACAATATCTTCAACTGGTGGGTACAGCTCTACTGTGTCTTTTATGATGAAAAGCACTACGCCGCTGTTATGGGCACCGGTCGGGCTGTGGAGTATGTAAATCTCACCAGCCAGGATTTGGTACGTAAGTTCGTCGTCTCAGTGGCTCCTAACTCAATGGCTCCGAAAGATGAAATAAGTGAAATAAATCAAGCAATCCAACTTTACGAAGCAAAAGCACTTGACCCAATAAGTTTGTTTAAGAAACTGGATTATCCTGACCCAATGGCTACTGCTAAGCAGGTCGTTTTATGGACCACTAACCCACAGCAATATGCTGCGCAGTTCTTTCCTGAGATAATGCCACAACAACAGCCTCAAAATGGCATTGGTATGCCACAACAAGAGGGCACACCTGCGCCAACATTAGCTCAGCCAGCTGCAAGTTCGGCACTTTCTAATGTACCTATTGCTACTACATCTATGCCTCAATAATATGCGCAATAAAGAACATAAAAAAGAATACGATAAGAAATATCATGCCTTAAACAAGGGTAGGTGGTCTAAATCTAAGGAATATCAAAAAGAAAACGTAAGAAAGTACAGAGAAAGAAATAAGGAGAGAGTTATTAAGGAAGCGAAAGAAAAATACATTGAAAACAAAGAAGAGATTATAGCACGCCAGAAAGCTCGTCGAAATAAAGATTGGAAAATACAGCAAGCAAGATTGCGTATAGAAAAACTAGAAGCAATCGCTGGAAGGAATAAACCCGAAACTTGTGAAGTGTGCGGTTCAGCTGGCAAAATTGTATTTGACCACAATCATTCGACAGGCAAGTTTCGTGGCTGGATTTGTAACTACTGCAATGTTGCACTTGGTCAAGTGAAAGATAATGTGAAAGTACTTGGGAAACTGATTGACTACCTTAACAAAAACAACGTTACCGGAGAGTCATTGCTTTCGCCGATTACTGTTAATGAGTTGATTATTAATAAGTATCGAGTAAGAACACCGCAATGACCTCCCACAACAAAGCACTAGAACGGTTCGAGAAGTCAAAAATAGACAAACTGGCAGACAAGAAGTTGGGCTACAAAGAAGGGTCGAAAAAAGACAAGTCGGTCGATGAGAAATTAATGAAATTACTTAAATACAAATAATATGGCATCTTCACACGAAAAAGCGTTGGGCAAGGTCGGAGGGAAGAAAATGTTGATGGCTGGTACTGCAAAAGCTAGAGAGTTGCCTGGTATTCTTAAAGAATTTGTTAACAGCCCACGTTTAAAAGCCGTTAATAATGTTCGCCGAGCAAAAGGTGAATTAGGTCAGAAAGACTAAATATATGTCCTCCCACTCAAAAGCACTCGAAAAAGCAAAAGGAAAGATTAGTAACTTGGTCAAAGATAACGAAGGCAAGGTAGACGATAAGGGCAAGAAGCCGAAGAAAGAGTTTGGTGCAAAGAATAACGACTCACAGGAGAATTAGTTCATTGAAATAAGTATGTCGTTTCTCGACCACGCGACGTTAAAGAAAGTAGTCTGTGTAAATTATCAGTAGCATAGGTTTCCCTGTCTGTACCTGAAACAGCTTGCACATAATATGCCACAAGATAAAAGCGCAGTAGAAAGTTTTTTGGGCGACTTGGGACAGAGGAAAGAAAACCCGTTTGAATCAGCTGACCCGTTTGCCGTTAAGGCAGAAGAGGAAAAGCAGGACGAACAGGAGCAGGACGAAAAGCCTGTACCTTTCCACAAAGACCCGAAAGTCCAACGGTTCATTGAAAAGGAAATCAGCAAGAGAATGGCAGACGTAAAGCCGGCCGCTCCCGAGCGACGTTCCGATGATACGGAAGATGACGGCACTGCACTACTCACCAGGATTATTGGAAACGATACTCCCGAGAAGCAGCAAGCCGTCAAAGACTTCCAGAAGTATCTTAGTTCTTTGGAAGAAAAGGGTGCACAGCGCGCTATGCAGCAATTGCAACAGCAGGCTGACAAGCAAGCAGAAGACGACCGACAAGCTCAAGAAGAGCTTGAAAGCGCCTTTGAGGAGATTAAGGAGACCTACGATGTAGACCTTTCCTCGAACACCGCGTTTGCCAAAAAGACCCGTGCCGACTTCATTGAGTACGTACGTAAAATCGCACCGAAAAACAAAGAAGGCGAAGTGCAATCATTCCCCGATATGCTTTCCGCATTTGAGGAATATCAGGAACGTTCTAAACGTTCAGCGCCCGCATCTCGCGCAAAAGAGCTTGCAAGTCGTTCTATGTCCCGCTCCAGTGATGCCACCACAGCTCCAGCAGCCACAGGGAAGTCTTGGAAAGACGTAGAAAGAATGTTCAGCAAATTATCCAGTTAGTCATTAACTTTACACATTATGCCTCCTAGCATTAACGTACAGACGACGACGAACCAATACCTCGCCCCGGCTTGGGTCGACCAGGTTCTTCGCGACAACTTCTTCTTCGGTGAAATCCTCGGAAACACCGAGAAGTGGGATGGTTCTCAAATGCTCTTCCCGATTAACTTCAGTCGCCTTGTAGAGTTCGCTCTATAAGTGAAAATTGGCTCTAATATACGGCGAAGTTCCCAAGAGGCGAAAACCGTAAGGTCTAGCACAGAGTTTTAACGGATAACGCCGACCAAGCACCTTGTAAATATAACGACGATATGCTAACATAAGGGGATGAATGACATCAACTTAGCATATATCGCGGGATTCTTTGATGGAGAGGGGAGCATGAGTATTGTCCCCCGTTCAAGAAAAGAGTGGAACACCGAATATCGTCTATGGGTAGCCATAGGACAGAAGGACGGAGAAACACTTGACTTCATCAAAGATAACTTCGGCGGGAATGTGTACTTAGTGAAGCGAGATGGGTCATTCTATTGGGCAATATCCAATAAGAATGCCTACAACTTCATAAAGACCATATATCCATTCCTCCGCTATAAAAAACCGCAAGCAGATATAGCTCTGCGCTTCTATGATGAAGCCCCACCAATCAAGAGACCAATTCCCAAAGAGGAACTTGAGAGAAGGGAGATTCTAAATCAGAAGATGAGAGAGCTAAAACATATCATCGTTAAGTCGCAATATGCAGGTTCAACGACTAAACGAGCCAACCCGAAAGGGATGTAATAGTCTGAACACGGCAGAGATGTCGTGAGGGAAATCCGAAGCGGTTTCCCCCTCCTAAGCTAGGAGAGTAACAAAATTGTAAATATCAGAAGGGTGTTGCAACCGTAGCCTTCAATGGTTTTGACCAGCTTCCGACCTCGCAGCAGCCGGTGACCGTCAACATGACGTTCTTCCCGACTTTCACTGCGACCAACGTCGCGCTCGCCGGTTCTGACCTCTCTATCAACAAGACGCCGATGCAGACCCTCAACCTCATGAAGACCATGATGAAGTCTCGCGCCCAGGATGGTGCAGACGACATTGGTAACTTCTTCCAGGGTGCAGGTCAGGCTTTCGACGGCAAGGCTCCGATGGGTCTCGCAGGTATCGTGGACAACGGTTCTACCCTCTCCACCTACGGCGGTCTCTCTCGCGCAACCTACAACGGTCTCAATGCAACTGTCACGGCTTCCGCCGGTACTATTTCGTTGCTCAAAATCCGCCAGCTCGCCAACTCCATCACTGATGGTCGCGTCGCTCCGGACTTTGCGTACACGGATTACACCACGTGGTCTTATGTCGAACAGCTCTTGATGCCGTTCCAGCGCAACACCTATTCCGACTTCAAAAACATGGATGCCGGTACGGGTTACAAGGCAAAGGGTCTTATCTGGGATGGTCTCACCATCTACAAGGACAAGAAGTGCCTCACTGGTAACTTCTACTTGCTCAACCTCGATTACCTCAAGTTCTACGGCTTGAATTGGTGGAAAGGTGAAGCGGTTTCCTTGGAAGACAAGCAAATCAAGGGCAACATCTACGAGTACAATCCTGCCAACGCGACCCGCGCCTTTACGTGGACGAATTGGATTGAAGCGTACTCCCAGGGTGCTGTTAACGGCTTTATGATTATGGGCGGGCAGCTTATCTGCACCGATCCGTTCCGTAACGCCGTCCTCACTGGTGTCACTGGTGTAAACTAGCCTGTTCACCTCATTATCAGCTAGTCAAATAACTATATGACTACAGTAGGCGCAGCAGGCTATAGCAGCCAACAGCCGAGTCAATACAGCCCCGAGTTGGCAATCAGCAATCCCGCGGCACGTATTTGGCTCACTACGGGCAACACGGATGTCGTTTATGACGCATCCTGCCACCCTTCTTCCTGTGTCGTCGTTACCCCCACCACCAATCCGACGGGTTTCTGGAAGGTAGTAGCTTCGCAGGGTTCGTTCACAGTTACCTCTTCAGCCTCGGAGTCGGCGGGTCTCACCTATAACTACACGCTCATCTAATATGACTACCTTCGGAAAAACTCTTCTCCCGGCCGTCATTGCATTGGTTGTTACGGTAGCTATCTATGGTGCTTACCAGTATCCGATTTCCCAGCAGGTCGCTGCTACGTCTCCGACTGGCACGAATTACAGCACTGCGAAGTTCGCAGCGGCAGTAATCAGCCTCGCTTCGGCAGGTGCAAACGGTACTTCCACGTCTCTTTACAACGGCGATGCGAATGACCGCTACGTATCTTCCGCCAAGATTGGCTGTGAAGGCGTCGGCACGAGCAAGACTGCGTATACGGGCACTGGTCTCGCGGCTTTGACCTATACCATCGGTACTTCCTCTACGGCCGCTCCGGCAACGTTCACCGGCTTTGCTAACATTGCAAACGCCGTAACGCTCGCCACCGCAACCGTCGATGTTCTTGTTGCTTCGAGTACGACCGCTACCGCGACGTCCACGTTGGCAACCATCTGGCCTGCCGGTAGCTACATGACCTTTACCTTCAATGCCACCAATACGGCGGCTTGTACGGTAGGCGTCGAGTACTTCGGCAACTAATTATTAAGTTCGATAATCATAATCAACAATTATGAGTGCAATCTCAGATTACAAGAGCGGTCCGATTGACCTGTTCAACACTTCCACTGGAACTGGCCTGAACAGCATCCCGGATTACTCCCTCGACGCTATCGTCGGTGTTAAGTTCAACACCACCGATGGTCGCCAGGTTACCCTGGTTCGCAACGCTGCGACCGCTATCGCTTCCGGCAAGCTCGTTCAGGGCGTCGCTGAAGTGACGGCGTTCGAGAAGCTCGCGATGACTGTTCCGACTGCGTATCCTGCTACGGCCGGTACGTTTACGGTTCTCGTCACCAACGGTGCCACGGTTCTTAACATCAATCAGTTCCAGGGCGGCTACTTTGTCGTCGCTTCCGGTGCTGGTATCGGTCAGACGCTTAAAATCGCGTCTCACCAGCCGGCCGCTAACGCCGCTACGTTCGTAGTTACGTTGGAGGACGCTATCCAGGTTACGCTTGATGCGACTTCCGTCGTGTCCCTCGTCGCTAACCCGTATATCTCGGTCAAGATTACCGACCACACCACGCTCTCGGCTCCGATTGGTGCCTCGTTGTATCCGATCGCGGCTTCCACTGCCCCGACCTACAACGGTACTACCGGTGCTCTCGTGACGGCCGGTACGCCGGTCTATGGGTATATCGTTACCCACGGTCCGACTGGTATCCTCGTTGATAACACGGTTACCAACGTTGGTTACCCGGTTGGTCGCTCGGCTGCCACTGACGGTGCTGTTGGTGTTGCTTCCCTTACCACGGCTGCTGCCGTCGGTACGTCGATGCAGACCCTCACCTCCGCGCAGGTCGGTCCCATCTACCTCAACCTCTAATAGAGTTTGGGCGTTCCCTCTGCCCTTCGGGGCGGGGATGAGCGCCCAAACAGTTCGCTGGCCTTATTATTGAGCCTGAATCAAAAATATATGATTGACACAAATGAAGAGTTCGGTGGCGTGTTTTACTTCACTAACCCGACTGACACAGAGTTCGTTGCTCTTTGGAATAACAAGGAATATACCTTCCCCCCGCAGAGTACGGTACCGCTTATCATCGTTTCGGAACCTTTGGAGAATATCCAGGAAATCCGCAAGCGATTTGCGTATCGTCTCGCAGAAAAGGACTTCTACCAGTCTGAAACCTACAATAAGATGAAGGTGCAGGGCAATGGTATGCCTCCGACTTTCGACCCGAAGATACTTGAGCCGATGATTGAGCAGTGCCTGAAACCGCTCCCGATTGCTCGTGCTACAGTAAAGGAAGGAAAGAAGGTAGACGATGAGAGGAATTACCGCGCCTCTAAAGCTGTCGGAGTAAACGACAACCTTAATCAGGTCTTCGCCGAAGACAATCGGAACATTCCTACTCTTGGTAAAATGAGTGATAAGTAAATTCTATGCGCCTCCTGGACAAAAAAACCCTCACTGCTGACCTTGCTAAGCAGAAAAAGACTCAGATAGATGAGGGTGTCCATCTGGCATCCAAGGTAGACGCTCTTCGACAGACCTTGGTGAAAGAAGAGGGAGAATTGTCCCGCTTCCGAACAGAGTCAATAAAACGTGTTCAATCTGAAATCGACGCACAGCTTCGTCTCCGAGATGAAATTGCGGATGATGTAAAGAAAGCTCGCGAGACACTTAGACTGCTACAAATTCCTCTTGACAAAGAGTGGGAAGAAGTAAACAAGCGCTCTGAAGGTCTTGTGTCCGACGAGATTAGGATTGAGGGAAGGAAAGTATACCTCAACCAACTACAAACTCAACTGGAGTGCCAGGAACGCGAGATAGTGCTTGAAAAAGGTCGGGTGGCAGACCTTAAGCATAGAGCTTCTGAAGCCCTTGTAGAGGCAGATTCTGCCCTCACAGCGGCACACAAAGCATCAGCAGATATTCGACATAAGGCAGACTTGAAGCTCGCCTCGGCGCAAGCACGCGAAAAGGAAGTAGAGTTTAAGGAGCTTGAGGTTATAGCCTTCGAGGAAGAAGTGAAAAAGCGCGTAGAGAAAATCGAAAAGTATGAAGTAGAACTGGCAAATCGTGAACGCGTATTGCGTGACCGCTATGCAAGTCTAGCTCAAACCATTAACAGCTTACAGAAATAGTTATGACAACTGGCGCAACACTTTTTGTTGATGACAATGACAAACCTACCGATGTAGGTAACTATGTCAACATCACTGGGACGGGTACCACGCTCGTAAAGACTGGTGCTGGGTTCTTGTACTCCGTTACGTTCAATAAACCCGTAGCAACAGGTACGGTGGAATTTGACGATGCACTTACGAATACTACCCCAAAGATTGGCACGATAACGGTTCCGGCAAACCCACAGCCCGTTACAATTATCTACAATGTGGCTTTCTCTACAGGGCTTTCCATTACTGTAGGAACAGCAGCACAAGACCTCACCGTGGTATATCGATAATATGAACTCCGCGATTGACGTAAACAACAACCCAACTATCACTGCTCGGCTCAATACCGACGGGATAACAGTGGAAAGAATTACTGCCAATCCTACTACGGGAGCGGTTATGGTAAACAATCACACCACAGGGACAGCTGTTGCACACGAATTCGCGGCGACAGATGACAATGGTAGGACGACAATGTTTGCAGTATCGAGCGTAGACAGAACCTCACTTATCGCATTACAAGCAGACTCAACGGGCGCATTACTAATCAACTCTCACTAAAATGGCAGACTCCTGGGAAGCAATAGACATAAACAATCGCGGCTCACTGACTGCCGTTTCGAGTGTAGACAATAAGACCATTGTGCGCCTCGTTGCCGACCCGATTACGGGAAGATTGTTGACCCAATCATCTAGCGGTGGGGGCTTGGGCACTTGGTACAAGGTTACTGGGACGATTGATGGAAATAACAAGACTTTCTCAATAGCCACAGTCGCTGGCAGTGATTTCTTGCTAGTTCTCGCGCGTCAGCCGCAAGCACAAACTGTTGGAGCAGATACTTGGGACTATTCGTATATCACAGGAGGGGGTGCGACCACCATAACGTATGTCACGGCACCGGACGCCTCCTTGAGCGGTCAACCACATCAGGCATTTTTAATCAGCTAGTATGGATATTAACCAGCAAATACAGCAAGGTATTCGTGCATCACAGATGCAGGCTGGTTATGGTGTTTCCATGGTTCCGTACCATACTCATGATGGTGTTAATAGTCCTAGGATTGGCACAACTGCAGCAACTACATTATATTCTGGTACGGTTAGTTCTACTGGTGTTACATCTGGTCTTTTCCCCTCTACTTGGTCAGTTGTTTATTACCCTATCACGCATCAATATGTGGTAACTCATAATTTGAATACCACTAATTATTCTGTGGCGACAAGTTGTACTACCATAGGTGATGTCGCGAACGTAATAGCACATGATTCTACAACTTTCACAATAGCAGGATATGCAATCGCTGGAGCCGGAGGTGTAAATGTTGGTTTTATGTTTATCCTTTCAACGATTTAATATATGGCAGTCCGCATTGAAAAAACTGGAAAAGACACTCAAGACATAGTAATTGATGGCTGGGATTCCGGTATTGCCCCTTCACCACACAAAGGATTGGGTAATTTGCAGTGCGGGGATATTACGACCATTCCCGGAGAAATAATGTGCAACTATGGTCGAACACAACAAAGTCAGGTTCCAGTTTTAGGGACATCTCCGGGCCCGGGCGTGCTTATCGCATCTACGTCAAATAATGTGGTGTTTACTCCCGGTGCAGGCACTCCCGTTCCGCAAGTAGGAACTTGGATAACCATTTCGTCTTCTGGCATCACAAATCTTACGAACGCTACGAGTTACTATGTTCGCAGCGTTACACCTAGTGGCGGTAATTACAACATAACTCTTGGAACCGGTGGTTATGGAAGCTCTCTAAAAAATGACATGGGTCTTACTGGTACCGCAAATTTCGTAACAATAAAGATGGGGCAACCCATTGCTTGGTGTGCTTCTTTTTCTGCCACTTTCCCCGACTACAGATATTTCGTACTCGACAGTAGTGGATATGTATGGATGTATTCTTTCAACACATCTTTTGACCCTGTAGCTTCCTGGAAGATGTTGTCTTCTGATGTCAAATCGGGTACGACAGGCATCTTTGCCTATGGTGCATATATAGTAATTGCCGCCGATCAACTTTATTACAAGGCAAATGATACTTCTACAGGTCTTGGATTGGCTTGGGCGGCATTTACGACGCCAGCCCCTCTTATCTCAAAGAACTATAAACATTTTTGTTTGTTGGGTAATGATTTGGTGGTATATATTACCGACAAAAGTACCATTGCGTCTTTGACTGTAAAGGCGGGTAATCAAGCTTCTGCTTTCAACCCGACAAATGTTGCCACGTATACTTGGACGGCAGGAACAGACACAGCTGCTCTGGTGTTGCCGGAGACTCAAATTGCAACTTGCATAGCGGAATTGGGCGTCAACTTGTTTATCGGTACATGGTCTTCTAATCTTTATTCTTGGAACCGAACGCCGATAAGTATCGGTGGGGGTGCCACATTAAGTAGCTTCTTCTTTCCGTTGTTCTTACCCGAGGCATATACACAGTCTCTGGTAACAGTCAACAACCTTTTGTACATCTTCTGTGGAGCAAAAGGGAACATATACGTTACGAATGGCACTACCATTTCCGGTGTTCTTTCAGTTCCTGATTATGTGGCAGGCGTTGCGGGGAGTCCAAACACTTATCCTGAACCTTATTATGTTTGGGGAGGAGCGATGTATATGCGAGGCCGTATCTGGTTCTCCCTGCAAGACAACAATGGAAAAACAGGCGGCGTTTGGTCTTTCGTTCCTACGAACAATAATTTTATCCAACAAGACCAAGGTATACAGCTGCGGTTAGAAGCGCAAAATTCTTACGGCACATACGCAGGTATGGCTACCCTACTTTTCCCTGTCCTTGAATATGGAACGGAATATGCGGGTGCTGCTACTGGTCAGCAGGCATGCGGAGCGCAATACTGGGCAGGATGGGACGATGGTTCTGCCGGTGCAAGCGCCAATCCTTACGGTATAGATTTTTCTTCGCAGTACCCGACAACGGGAGGGCAGACCATCATTGAAACTGATGCAATCCCGACAGGCACAATGCTTCAAGAAAAGACTTTCGGACAGATAGAGTATAAACTCGGCACAGCTCTTGCATACGTTACTACCACAACAAGCCTTCTCGCTGGCGCAACATCTGCCACGTTGACAGCCGCATGGTCTGCCCCTTCTACCATAATTCTTGTTACATTCCTTACCGGGGAGCAACGTACTGTTACATTCACGAACGGAAGCACAGCAGTTACATGGTCTGGTGGTCTTAAATCAAATGAAGTAAGTACACTTCTTATTGAAAGCGTACAGATAAAATGGAGAACCGACCTTACGGCTGCATTCCAAACTACGGGAGCAGATATGCAGTTTAACCCTACAAAGACTTCCGGTTATTTCGTTCCTGACTTCGAGTTCACACAGTGGCTGCAATTACAGGTTATTTTGACTTCTACCACCGCAAGCAATGCATCGTTCGTTCGATTAAAAGAATTAAGAATCCGCTAACATGATTTCCTATACCCAACAGCAAAATATATTTGCAGACCTTGCGCAGAACAATACCACGAGCAACATAACTCGTGCGTCGTATTTGATGAATATCGAACATCGATATTTGTTGCAAAAGTATTTCAACAACGAGGGTTCATTCTCTATCTCAACGATCGGCTCCAATAGTCTAAATCTTACAGCAGCCCCCGCGATTGGCGCCACGTCCGCCACTCTTGCGGTGTCTTGGGCTTTTCCTACCTGTAACACGGTAGTTACATTTTCAGACGGAGAAACTCGCAACGTACTCTTCACCAATGGAAGCACTGCAATAACTTGGTCTGTACCGTTGGTAGGTACGCAGTTTAATCTCACCACGGCACCAATCCTAGGAGCGACATCTGCAACCCTGCAAACGGCTTGGTCTACCACAACGCAAACATCCTCTACAGCGTTCTCTGATGGCTCTACACAGAACGTAACCTTTACAAAAGGCTCCGCTACCATAACTTGGGCAACTCCTCTTGTAGAGGCTGTAAATGCCTACGTAAACACGAGCATAAACACGATTGCTATCGGTGTCGGCGGTGTCCAGTTCTATCGTATGCCGCCGAACTATTCCAAACTCAAGGATGTAACAATCACAGTAGGAAATCTTAAATGGACACTCAATGAAATTCGCACCCGTGAAGATTGGGATAGACTCAACGTATTCCCTTACTATGCCGCCATTCCCCAAAGTTTCTTCATTTACCCAGGAGGCGACCACGGAGGAATGATTGGTATCTGGCCCATTCCGTCTACTACAGGAAACATCATCACCTATAACTACAAATTCCGAGTACCGGATTTGAGTATTGCCGACTATGCCAGTACCACCGTTACCCCCCTTGGCACAGCGAGTGTTTCCAATGGTGGAACTGTTGTTACGGGTATTGGCACTTCATGGATTCCGACGACTAACGCGGCAAATGAAAGCCGTTGGATACAGTTCAATAATGTAAAGGCGGACGGTACCAGCGCGGGAGGTGATAATATGTGGTACCAAATCGCGAGTGTGGACAGCACCACTCAAATCACTCTCTATGGTGCTTATCAAGGAGTGTCTGTAGTTACATCTTCGGATTATACGATAGGACAGATGCCCCTACTGCCTGAAGATTTCCAAGATATGCTCCCGTGGAAAGCGCTTGTATATTACTTTTCCTCGATTGTAAAAGACCCAGCTCGTGCTAACGATTTCGAGGAATTGTACAAAAACAAACTTGAATTACTGTCCGAGTATAGCGGGAGTAACACGGTACAGGTAAACCTTAGCCCAAGAGGACAAGGACGCAATCCGAACCTCTTTGTCTACAAGATAAATGGCTAATTGTCAACTAACCCATTTCCATTCCTTCTTATGAATAATATTACAAACAGTCATCGGACATATATTAAAATAGCTCGAGAGTTCCTTCATCGTGTAATCCCCACTCAGATACAGTTGTCTAAGTTCTCTAACCTTGTTTTCGTCCATCTTAGCAAGATAATGGTTTGTTCCCTTGTGAGTATATTGACCATTATTCCAAGCCTTCTCCTTATTTTCTTTAGAAGTAACCCACTCCAGGTTTCCTACTCGGTTATCAAGACGATCACCGTTAATATGGTTAACTTCTTTAAGTTTTTTGGGATTAGGTATATATGTTATAGCTGTAAGCCGATGAACCAAAAATTTTCTAGATTTTTGGTTTTTGTAAAGCGTAACCATTTCGTATCCATTACCAACCAGCCAAGTTTTAAGAAATTTATTTTGTCGCTTACTCCAAACCACACCATCTTCACTGATAGAATAAAAACTCGCATATTCTCTAATGTCTTTCATATAAGCAGTATACCAACAGTATATCCTTATATGCAAGCTTAATTACTAAAATCATTATATAATAATCATATGACACTCTCATCTGCATTCGGTACACAAGGTTCTACTCCAGCGTGGGTAGGAAAAGCAGGGTCTTCTGCCGGCTCCTCGGCAGGCAGTATTTTTGGTAGCACTCCAGCCGCAAACGCGCTCAATCGAGCACAGTCTCCGGCGATTCCTTCTCCAGCTCCCGCGCCCGTAAACCAGTCTGTCAAAAAGCAGACCATCACTACAGCGGGTGGCGATACGCACGTTACTGAATATAACGACCCCAATGCTTCCAAGGCAGGCTCCTCTGCGGGTGCCATAACTGGAGGATTGATAAATCAAACATCACAGCCTCCGGCACCAACCTTCTCATCTTCAGGTGGTGCGATAATTCCTACAGGCGGAGTTGCGGGTACTCCCGTTGCACAACCCACAGATATGCAGAAGAGCGCAAATCCTGCTCCACAGACATCTCAAGACCCGTATAAATCAAACATCGCCGCCGCCGGGGCTGGTGCACAAGGATTGCTCCATACTGGCAACCAAATGACATCAGACGCATACGCCAAGGCACAACAGTATCAGGCTCAACTTGAAGCACAACAGGAGCAAGAGGCAAACGCCCTTGGTGCTATTGGCTCGTCTCCGATTCCTTTGGAGTTCCAGCAAGGTCGTGCTGCCGTCGTACAAGGTCAGGAGGCAGCTATCCAGGCCGCTCAAGCTGCAGCATTACAGGGTGAATCCAATCTTGCGAATATCGGGAATACCCGAGCCATTGCAGGTCAGACTGGACTCATTAACACCGGATCACTCGCACAACCTTCTAGCTCCAACGTTACGGCACCCGCTGGACAGGTTACCACGAACACTCTTACGGGCCAGCAGTATAGCAATCCGGTGCTTTCGTCGCCTGGTCAGCAATTCTATCAACCAACACAAGCAGGCAATGGTTCTGCTGAAAGCGGCGCGGGAATAACTCCTGATGTTATGAACTCATATGCACAAATGGCTGCAAACGGGCAATTATCTCAGGTGCCTACTGCAATCACAAGCAATCCCGTATTGAACGCACAACTAAACGCGGCAGCAAAAACAATAAACCCGAACTACAATCCTGTGCTTTCTCAAGCAAGTGGTACTACACAAGCACAAGGTCAGCAGCTACAAACACAATCCACAGCAGCAAAATCAGCACTTGATACACTACAGGGCTTATACAATAATCTCGGTCAATTTACTGGCGGGACTGGTTTCAACCCCTTGAACTCACTTGAGCAGAGTATTGCAGGTTTGTTTGGGAATAACGCCGTTGGACAATATCAAACAACACTACAAGAGGCACGAGCTAAAGTCGCAGGAGTACTTTCTACTTCTGGTGGCATTACTCCAACCAATGCAGACCAAATGGCAAAAGATTATTTGCCTGATGGCATGACACCATCTCAGTTGCCTGGTAAAATCACAGCTGCTAAAACTCTTATTGACCAAACCGTAAATGCATTTACACAATCAGGTCAGCAATCTGCACCGGCACAAACCACTACTGGCGGCGTAATTCACACATCTTATGGAACCATCGACCCGACCCTCTAGCCAGACAAATTCTACTGGCTATGATGATCCTATCGTCGCGCAACAGGCCAAGAATATGACCAAGGCTATTTTCCAACACGAAAGTGGCACTGATTATAATGCTACGGGGGATAACGGCACTTCTCACGGTGCAGGACAATGGCAAGATGCTACATGGAAGGCGCAAGCTAAAGACGTGCTCGGTGATGAAAATGCACCCATGACACCAGGAAATCAAAGTATTGTCGCGCAAGGGACCATTCGTAAATATATCGCGCAAGGTAAAAATGCTGCACAGATCGCGGCTATTTGGAATAGTGGTAGTGACGAGAATTGGGATACTAAAATCGGAGTGCATACTTATCCAGACGGTAAACAAGTGCCTTATAATGTCCCGAAATATGTTAAGAATGTTACTGACCTATATCAGCAATACAAATCACAATCTCCTGCACCTACGACTGATACAAATACGCAAACAAAATCTCCGTCACTTGTTGACAATGTTATTGGCGGGGCGAAAGCAGTTACAAACTTCCTTGCACCTATAATCCCTGATATTTATCACGACATTAAGGGTGATAATAAAAAAACAGTTCTACAGCAGGCCGGAGATGTCGGCTCGACTGCTTTGTCGGCGGCATCTCTTGTCCCCGGAATTGGACCGGAAGCGCTCGTAGCTAAAGCAGGGCTGGCAGGTAAAGCGGCGGTCGCGGGAAAGATTGGAGCGAATGCCGCATTAGGCGCTGGTTTTGGTGCAACCAATGCATTAGGCGCTGGAGAAACAGACCCGAACAAAATAACACAATCCGCCGTTACTGGTGGCATGGTTGGCGGTGGTCTTGGTGTGGCGGGTCATGTGGCTGGGGGCATGCTTGGAAATGCAGCGGCTAAAACTGGTACATCTCAACTCGAATCTCACGTAAACGCATCTAAACCGCTCCAAAAAGTTGTAGCTGATAATTCCACGGCAGCCACTACTCCTTTGAAGACTTTTGAGGAAAAAGGCTATACACCGCAACTTACTGTTAAAGACGGTAGGGTAGATGCAAGTGCAATAACTAACCAAAACGGTACTGGCTCTCTTGATAATGAACTTGAGAATACATCTCAACAAGCCTCAAATTTGGTGAAAAGCCTAAAGGGTCCTGGTGTACCAACCCAAGAGATGAAGAGTGAAATACTGAAAGCGGTAGCAGAAAATCCGGCGATACGTGATGCGGGTAAGGTTCAACAAGCCCAGAATGAAGTAAATAACCGTTTTGCTTCGTTCGAGAAAAGCTTTGGTGATTATATTCCTTGGGTCAATGTAGACTCTATACGTACTCAAATGAACAAAGAGTATGACCCAGCACTTAGGGATGTTGCACGAACGATCGGAGATAAGACACGAGAATTTCTCTATAACGGAGACGCAACTAATGTTGCGCTCAAGACCGCAATGCAGAATGAATCTGAACTTATCAAGGCGCAAAACTTCGCTGAAAAATTACAGGGCACTACTGTCAAAGGCGGCAGGCTCGGAAAACATTTCGCAGGCTTGACTGGTGCTGTGCTTGGCGGCGCTGGGTTTGTCGGCGGAGGCCCGTTAAGCTCACTTATTACTGGATATGCAGGCAAGAAGGCAGCAGAGGCAATAGAGGAACAGGCACAGAAAAGTTACTTTAATCCTACGACCGCAAAAATAGCACAAAAGGTTAAGGGAATGATAGGAAGCCCAACAGGACAAGCTGCTAAGAACTTAGCTAAGGTTGGACTATTGAAACAAAGTCAGTAACTACTGTGTAGTCACAGTAGTGGTACAGACTCCAGCTCCTCCAGCACCGACGACATCCGCCTCAAACGTATATACACGTCCTGTGGAAGGAGTCATATAGATGCCGAAACCTGCGATATTCCCACTGTCTATGGGGTCCATATTGTATGAACCCTTTTGCGCAAAGATGCCGGTGTAAGTTATCGTCCCAGCCGTCGCGTTTTGTGAAGTCCAAGTCAAATACGCACCTTCTTGCAGCCCAGTATTGTAACCTACGGTGCCGCTCAACGTGCACGTAGGAGCAGGAATTACCGGTGCAGCACTTGCGACAGGTTCTTTTGCAACAATGGGTGCTTGCGGGGCGGCAGGTTGCGCAACGGGAGCGGGTACGATATACACCGGTTGTGGTACTGGAACGACAGATGAAACAACAACCGGAGACACGGTAGGGGTGGTCACCAAATCCGCATACACACTATCCATAATGGACTGTGATACCCCAAACGCCTTCAAAAGTCCGATAATAGAACTTACTTGCGATGCGTTAAGGGTAGATGCACTTGCAAGAAACGGAAACGCGAACAATACTCCAATAAGTAGATTTTTCATAAATATGAGTTACAAATAAAGCCACAAGTTCGCGCTTGTAGCTTTATTTATTACCCGCGCGAACGAGTTACAGTACAATCCTAGCACACGGTGATAGACGATGCAACTATTCTGTGGATAAACTCTATTGCCATTGCAAACTGTGGTATAATGTGCGTGTAATATCCGCTTACCTTTACACAAGGGGCGATTGGCTGAAAAGCTAGTCGCCCCTTATTTCATATGAAAAAATATCTCGCAAACATACTCGGTGGTCTTATTGTTCTTTTGGGTGGGGTTTCGGTGGCACATGCAACAGGTGCATATCCTGTGGCAGTCGGAGGTACGGGAAATACCACCTTCCCTGTTGGGTCTGTTTTGGTGGGCAATGGGACAAGTCCATTAAATACTGCGACTCTTTCTTCAATTTTCCCCTTCACCCCCTCCACAAACTTCAACGTCAACACCTCCGCGACGACGACTGCTCTATGGGCGAAAGCGGGTTTGTTTGCGTCCACGACCTCGCAGTTTGACTACGCTACTACGACTGGTCTTACCGTTACAGGCACTCAATGGCTGCCCGGCATCACGTCCACAGGTCTTGCGGTAGACTCTGTAGGCAAAGTCTACGGTGCGGCTACAACCACGTTCTCTACAGGTCTTATATATACAAATGGTGTGGTGACGAACCCAAACATTTTCGAATGGACGCCTTCCACCAACTTCAATGCCAACAGTAACGCGACAACCACGCCTATTTGGCTCAAGAACGGCCTGCAAGCTTCGACTACCTCGCAGTTCGCGTATTCCACCACTACAATGGGTTCGTTCACGCTTGCGTCCACTACGAACCTCAACATCACCGGTCTGGCGAATACTGCGACGAATTGTCTCCAGGTAAGCAATCAGGGCGTTGTATCAGCAACCGGCTCCGCTTGCGGCGGTGGCTCGGGTTCTGTAACGTCAATCACCCTCGGCGGTGGTCTCGACGGTGCGTCCCCTATCACCACGACCGGCACCATCATCGCGCAGATTGGAACCTCGACCACTCCGACGGTAGGAAACGTCGCATACTGGACTGGCGCAGGCACGCCTTCTACGCTCGGTACTGTGGGCACCACGACACTCTCTGTTACCAGCGCTCCGTTCTCGTTCCCTTCTACACTCTCCGTCCTCGGTAGCGGCACAGGCTCTTATTGGGGTCTTTCGACCACTTCAAATGGTGTAGCGGGCAACATCCCATACTGGACAGGCGCAGCCTCAATGGGCACTATCGCTACCGGTACTATCACCTGCTCGGGTACGGGTATCTCCTGTTCCACTGCTGGGCTTTCAGTCATTGGCGGCGCACTCACTATCACTGGGTCGGGAGTACCATTTGGATTTACTCCAACTACAAACTTCGGTGTAAACACTTCGGCGACCTCTACCCCTCTTAATTCCACTGCTGGAATTATGGCATCCTCGACTTCATATTTTACTCTGCTGGATACCCTAAACGGCATAAATCAGAATGGTGCATTGCTTGCGTATGCTTCTAGTACCAATGCTGATACGATATTTGGTCTAGCGGCAATGGGTGGAAATGCAACCACAAGCAATACGTTTGCCGGAAATACAGCGGTTGGGTATACAGCACTAAAAAACCTTGGTACAGGAAATCATAATACAGCTGTTGGGTATCTGGCAAATGGTGTAGACGTAACTGGCTCGAATAATACAGCGGTTGGGTATAGCGCATTGTCTGGGAATACTGGTAACTACAACACTGCTTTGGGTCTTTTTGCTGGGTATAGTATTACATCTGGGTATGACAACATAATGCTCGGACAGTCCTTAGAACAGCGTACCGGACTGACGACTGGGTACAATAACATCTTCATTGGAAATCATCTCACAGCGACATCCACAAACTCTGCAAACTTTCTTAATATAGGAAACACGCTTTTTGGTTTACTCGCATCAACAACAAACCCCACTCCAGTTATTGCCCCCTACCCGGCCTCTGGTTTCTTCTCCGTCGGGTCTACCTCTCCGTGGGCTAAACTATCCGTCCACGCGAACTATGGGGATACAGCTAACACTCTCTTCGCTGTTGCTTCTTCTTCACTCAATGCAACATCAACACTCTTCACCGTAAACAATGTCGGTCAGGTGGGTGCTGCAACCACATCCCCTTGGGCACTATTCTCTGCCAACGCCAGCGCAAGCGGGACAACTATGCCGCAGTTCGTTGTCGGCTCATCTACCGCAACAAACCTAATTGTCGCCAACAGTGGGCAGGTTGGCGTCAGTACAACTACGCCGTCGGCAAGCATAAACGCGGCACTTTCTGTCGGTGGAACTATTTACAGCGGTTCTGGTGGTTACGTCTTCCCCGACGGCACTACACAGACGACTGCTGCAAGCGCAGGAGGCACCACGCAGACGACGATGGTATTTACTGCTGCTGAAAGCATCACGGCGGATAATGCGGTTGCCTCCGCTCTCTATCAAGCAACTCCGGTTACGCTTGATACCAGCGGCGCATTCACCACGAAACTTCAATCGACTGCAACGGTTGTCATTGGAAGCAATACCAACCGCTGCCTCATTGTTATGGCGGCGATGCCATACCAGAGCAGTTTCACTTTCTCCGGCGATTACAACGGTACAAGCATAACGTGGACACAGGCTGATGTAGGTTCTGGTCATCTTGCCATTGGGTATGTTGTCGCTCCGACCACTGGCTCGCATACCTTGACCGTCAGCAACGGCGCAGGTGGAGGCTCTACGGTAACATGGTATTCACTTTACAACTGCGACCAGACTACCCCCATAAATGCGTCCAATTATACTGATGTGTCTGCGACTTCCGGCACCGTGAGTGCAACGTCTGTAACGGATGGCGACATCGCTGTTGGTATGGTGGCTGGTCTAAATGCTTCGGCGTCTATCGGAACCCCCGCTGGCAACGTGTACACCGCTAACACGTTTACAGGTACTCCAACTTCTTGGGGGCCATATGCGGCAGGAGATAGCGGTCTAACAACTCAATATGGGGGAGGGACATCATATACGATGTCATTCTCCGGTGGCAGCGCTTCGTGGCAAAATGCAATCATTGTGGGAGTAATTAAAGCAGCAGCTGCTCCGGTATATGCCGTACAAAAAGCAAGCTCTGCATCAGCAAACTCTCGCGCAACATTCGTTGGATTTGCACAAGGCTCGGCGAGCGCTGGAGGTAGTGTGACAGTAACTACCGGCGGTGTACACACCTTTGCATCTGGTTCGCGCATCGCAACCAACTACTACTACCTCAACGACACCCAAGGCACCATCGGTATAGCCGCAGGCACGGTAACACATAAAGTTGGTATCGCGCTATCGTCGCTTAAGATGCTCATTACAAATATCTGGTAAACCTCTATGTCCGAAACCGACGTATCAGCTATCTTACAGAACCAAGGAGAACTCCGAGCCACAATCGTGGAAGGGTTCAAGAGGATAGACGATAAGTTTGAATCGGTCAGCGAGAAGTTTGAGGCACAGAAGGAGTTTTCCAATCGTCACGGCGTATGGATTCGGGAGCACGAAGAAAAGATAGACGCGCTTCAAGCATTCCAAAACGAACAGAAAGGACAAATGTTGGTTCTAAAGGGTCTTCTGACTTTTCTAGGATTGGCTTTCACCGGGTGGATTGCGTTCTTTAAGAAATGAATATGTCCCATAAACTCCCACTATCAGACCGTATTGCTCTATGGGTAACAGACAAGTTAGGGACAATGACTTGTGCCCTCATATTCTGCGTTATAGCGCTTGTAAGCCTTCCTGCGGTACTTGCTACGGGTTCCATTGTAAACTTCATACAGTGGCTCTCTGGTGCCTTTATACAGCTCGTAGCGTTGGCTATCCTGGGAGCGGGACAGAAACTACAATCAAAGCACTCTGAACGGCTGGAGGAACGCATATACGAAATGGAAAGGAGACACGGTGAACAATTGGACGATATTATCAGGTTACTTGAAGAATAATATGCACTCTCATCCAGGATATATACCAACGAGGCGCAAAGCAGGAGACCCATTGCTCTACTCAACTTCGGCGGTGCCTACAGATACGCACACGGTAGACCTTTCGATGTTCCCGGCTCTCTATCAGGCGCAGGAGCCTGCCTGTGTTGCCCACGCAATAACCCAATATGTTATGTGGTTGCATTACAAGAAAACAGGTGAGATTAAATTGCTTTCCCCTCGTTTCCTGTATGCCCTGACGATTAAAGCAATGGGTACCGACCCGACACAAGGTTCTAGCCTAGCCGTTGCACTAAAAACTGCCCAAACGTATGGCATCTGTGAGGATGTGTTCCTGCATAACGATACGTCTATTCCTGTAAACGATTATGTAGACCTGACTAAAATCACTCAAGATGCCTACAATAATGGGTTAAATTACCGCATAAATAAATACCACTTTTTGGCGACGCTTGATGAAATGTCTCTAAAGCAGGCAATGAATATGTATGGTTTGCTTCTGTACGGCATAAACATTTCAGACTCTTGGTGGAAGAACTCGGCAGGATTTAATTCTTGGCTTGCAAAAGACCTTTTTCCTATCCGACCTCCGAAAGGAATGACTGACCCGTCGCTCTCTCATCATCTCATCCTTGGATATGGTTACGACCAAACACCTTTCGACTATTTCAGGAACTCTTTTGGTAGTACCTGGGGACAAAATGGCAACGGGTGGTTTGGGACGAATGATGTTGGATATATCTATGAAGCGGCAGTCATTGAAGATTTGCAAGACGCGCCCACACCTGCCCCTGTAATACAGAAGGCAAATGATATTGTAAATACGATACAACAGGTACAGACGGTAGAAAATCAGACAGTAGACCCTGTAGTGAAAGCAAATTTAGCAACTGTTATCGCACAACTATGGCAAAGCTTTCTTGTATTGTTCAAGTAAAGAAAAAAGAGAATAAACCCTTCCGCCTCAACTCCCAGCCGGGTGCGGTTAACTTCTACTAGAAGCCGTCGTGTTACAATAAAAGAATGAAGGTCGTCCCGCGTCCTATCCCTCCTATCGCTTACATGCGCTTGAAGGCGGAACTCTCCGGCAATCCTGTGCCGGTACACAAGCATGAGATAACTTGGCACATGGAATTGCGTGCCAGTCGGAGATACCGAATAAAGACCTGTTGGTGCGGATGGAAACGGGCGCATTGTGTGGATAACTCGGCTTGCGTATTATAGAAGTGGTATACTGAAAACGGTGGTTCTCCAAGTCCTGCTTTTTTGAAGTGTTCTCTCATATCGGCGAGCCTCTCATTGTGCCGCTGCTCCTAACCCCACACAGGACTCCTCAATAGCCATCCGACTATCCACACCCCTCTCCCCCGAGGGGTTTAGTCGTTGTATACTGTAGATAGACTTACAAATTAACTGCACCACAATGCAAACTTCTGAAATCACATCCATCGCAACGGTCATCGGTTCGGTATTCGTATTCCTGGGTTACACCGGAATCGACGCATCGGTCATCAGCAGTGCCATCACCGGTATCATCTCGTTGGTAACCATTGGCACGGCGGTCTACACGCATATCGCGCATAAGAATTTGGTGGCGCAGCAGTAGTTCTTTCCAGTCCTTCGTGCCCAACTTGGCATCGTTGTGCTACCCTGGTAGTGCGTTAGCGGTGTCTAGTTGGGCGCGAGGGACAACATACTTACTAGTTCATACTAAATTAGTAGAGAACTGGTAATCATACTTCACGGCACTTCTCATCTATCGCTGGTCGCTTTAGATTGGGAATGAGAAACGGTTGCACGTCGCACTTACCCAATTGAACTATTCCTATTTTGTCAGCCTATTTGTAGCCACTTGTTTTGCCCAAACGCCGCAACCGGCGCTTATTCCCGATGCGCCGCCGGTGATGTTACGAATAGCCGACGCAGAATCCGGTTCCCAGCAATTTAACGATGATGGCACAGTCGTCTCTCATAAGAATACCGACGGTACGATTGATCGAGGTATTTTCCAAATAAATAGTTCCCACCAAAAGGATGCCGAACGAATGGGCTACGATATTATGACTGCCGACGGGAATATTAAGTACGCCCTCTATCTATACAAAATCCAGGGTACACGCCCGTGGTCTGCCAGCAAGCCAGTATGGTCCAAGGTGGTACCAACCGACTAGTCCTCGGTACACCACCAATTATCATTAGGATTTCTAAACATCCTATGATGCTAAGCAAAAGCCCCGTAAACTCGTGAGAGCCGGGGCTTTTTGCTGGTACTATTTTTTCAACTTCTTACTTTTTGGTGGGACACTCGTGGATATTCCATTCCTTAAGAATTACCTCGTATACCTTGTCTCCTTCACTCTCCACAAACACTCTCAACTCCTTCTCTGCCTCCGCTATAGCGTGTTTAATGGCGTCCAGGACGTCCCTCCAGCCGTCCATATACTCAAGTCCACGATTGGCAAAGCACCAGTTTTTCGTCTTGAACTTGTGCCGGTTATCGCCCTCAACGAGGGAGATTTGTCGCTTTGCGTAGTCAATTTCCACTCGGACGGTTATGTTGTGGAGTGTGTAGTCTTTAACTTCGTAGATTGGTTTCATGTTATTCATTTATCACATTATATAATTTCTCTACCGCTTCCAACGGGGTCTCTCCCGTGCAAGTATACGAACCTTTCTCGTCCACTCCGAATGCGTAGTAAGTCTTGTTCCACGCGACATATCGTATGGAGTCGAACTTTGGTACTAGATTTTTTATGAGGATATCTAGTTTCATATTAGGGTAGGATTGCTCCGAACGTTATCGAACCCTTTGGTAATGTGATGCCCCTGTCTTCGCACAACTGTCCCTGATACGGACTCTCTGCCCACTCCAATAAATCTTCTTTCTCTACCTGCTTTACGATGGCTCCCCGGAGGGAGAATGTGGGGTCTTGCATATTATTCTAAGCTAGAATCCAACATTTTTAATACTTTCGCCCGGAAATCAAATGCACCGGAGTCGTAGTCATTGTTTTCGTATTCAGGACACCGGGTCTCCATTCTCTGTATCTCTGTGATGACAGTTTCAATGATGGCACGTATTCTATCTTGTTCCATATCGCCTTGAGTGATTTCGATTATTTTTTCTCTCAATCGTGCTGTTTCCATATTATTTTATGTTAGCTTGGATGTTCTTGTACTTATTTGGATAAACATCTGCGATAGGGTCCTGTTTTTCTCCATCCTTACTTGTCCAAGGTAGTAAGATATTTGGTAATTCCTCCTCCACGGCTTTTTTGATTGGATTCATATTATTCCAACACTCCCTTTGCGAATAATCCTTCCAGTTTCTTCACACGGGCTTCCAAGTTACTAAGTGACAAATCCTTAGGTTCAAGTAGTCTGCGGGGGAAAGCCCGGCAGCCGGCGAGCCACCGAGCGTCGTCCGACCGACCGGCATACACGCCCCACCGCCGACCGACGGAGGCCCAGCGGACGTGCACCGCGAAGACCTCGCCACCATTGCGTACATAGAAGATATTTGCGTGTCCATTCTTCAACAGAATTTCATCATTCTTTAGGGCAAACAACACATCACCAAGATTTAGCTCTTCTACATCGAACTCTTTCATTATCTCGGAGTTATTCATTGATCGTTCAAGCGTCTTGCTTTCAAAGGGACTGTTCATCTCCCCGAAGGACTGATTGCCGAATATCTCCTTAAAGTAACCGCTGACATACCCAATATTATGCTTTCCTACTACAAATTCTTCAGATGCTTTAAACATAAGTCACTTTATAATTACCTTTTAGTAATGCTGCGGGGCACTTCCTACACACCTGCTAAAATTACATCGCATACATTTAATGCTTTATCATCTATATATACATCTGCCCCTGGCTTCATCTGCATGACTATTCCATGAAAAGGAACTCCATTTTTCATCAACCATGCCTGTGTAGCTGCAAAGTATTTTGGCTGTCGTGCGGTATAGATAATTATGTGTGCGCCTTTTTGGTACCACGCGGCTACGAGATCAATCATTTTCTGTATAGGCACGCAATCTTCTTCCCCCCAAAACTCACCGGCACACAGTGTTCCGTCTAAGTCTACCGCTATTACTTTGTCGTTAGGATTTGCAAGTATCTCCAATAGTTTTTCTTTCATATCTTTATTTCTTACCGAGTAATTTCAACAACTCTGTACTCACTGCTTCCATACCGCCTGTGAGGTAGAGGTCGAGTAGGCGGTGTGCTACATACACGGCAACTTTCTCAAAGTTGGTTGCAAACTTCTTGTCTATGAACTCTTGTTCCCACCCCAATTTTTCCCCAATCTGCGGCAGGATGTCTAGGAGTTCTTGGAAGTTTGGTAACGATACACCGACTTCTGTTGTTTGTTCTGTCTCGTATTTTGGCTTAACGCCCAACCCAGCTATAAGATTTGCTACTTCGAGGCTTACTGTTTGCATACAATTTTTATTATTCGACCAGCTTCATCAAAACCTGCATACCCAATTTGTTCCAACAAAGTAGAAGCCTTCTCACCGGCAGACATAAATTCGTGCCCACGTTGACAGTATTGCTCATACATAGATAGTAAGGCGTCGGCTAAGTCTTTTTCGAGGTTGGTCATACAATATCTTCAATTACTTTTTAGTAATGCTGCGGGGTGGGGTATTAGCTAACATTCTGAGGTTGGTTGCGTTTGGGACACCGAGGGTTTGTACATTCATCTGCATCCCAATCCAATCTATGCCGACATATATTCCCACACTTCCTGCATAATCCTTTTTTCATACGCCTATCCTTCCTTAATGCTTTTAGTAAATGGGCACAACAAATCTACCATATCTTCTAGGGCTGCTCGGTAAGACTCATTCATTCCGAAATTTGTGTCCCTGTCTATCAGATTTCCTTTCAGTGTTTGTGCAACCGATTTTACACGTTCGAAAAAATTTTCTTCTGTGATGCCTTTACTAGCAATTTGCTCCAACTTGTCCATACATTTAGTTCTTTAATGACTTGAGTAATTCCTTGACCTTATCGCGTCAACCGTGCCTTCCCTGATAATTTACCCGCCAGCTTGTCGTCCTTTATGAGTCCCAACTTCCGGCGTCTCCAGCGGACACTGCCTTCAGTGAGTCCAAGGACGGCAGCGATTTGCTTGTCGGATTTGGTTTGCCAGTTGCGTTTTAGATATTGAGTTTGGGTCATAAAAATGTTCTTGATAAACTTTCCCCCTCCATTCGACCTACCAAGCGGATGTCTCCAAGGTGTCGCACCTCTTTGCCGTAATCCCAGCTTAAAAGGACGCGGGCAACTTGGTAGGACGAAGGGAAGGGATAGAAACAGGTCGGCAGGTCGCTTACGGTATGGGGAGGAATTGAACATTGGAAACTGGAGTAGATGGGAATCGAACCCATAGTGCTATCTTTTGTGGTTTTTATTCGAAGTCAACCACCCCTACAGCTCCTTTTAAGTAGACTATAGTCGGGGGATAATGCATTATCCGTGTCCCGCTAACTCGCCAAAAGCTTGAGTCAGACAAAAGATTTAATAGCATCCCAACACGAGCCTAGTCTGCTTTGGCTCTAGGGATTTGCTTTGCCGGGCATTTCTGCCTCTCTTTCACTACTACTCCAGTTTTCAATGTTCAACACTACCCAATCGTCGCAACCGCCTTTCAAAAACTTTCGTTCTCGTCCTGCTCTAGTAACCAGTATGCGCCACCTTCGATGACACCACAAGGGTATACCTGTGGATAACTGACACCATAGTGTCGTTTATGGTGTATAGTAGGGACATTACCAGTTAATTGAAATGTTATGGCAACAAAGAAAGTCGAAAAGCTGACCCGTTTGACGGTTCGCCTTGGGGAGAAGGAGCTCAAGGAACTCAAGCGTGTTCAAAAGATTATGCTCAAAGACTACAAAGAGGAAGTGAGCATTAATGCTCTCATCCGTGATGCGGTTCTCAATGCTTTCAACCATCTTCGATAGTTGTGCACACCCACTGACACCACTCGGAAACGGGTGGTGTTTTGTGTTATACAATGATATTAGTTGTTCTTCAAAAGGAGGCAAAAATGTCCTGCAAAAAGAAAGACGCGCATCTTCTGCCGTGCCGTGGGAGCCTGCTGCGCTGCACTCAAGGCTGCGTGGAGGTGGTGCAACGCGAGGATGTAGGTATCTGCGCGGTCTGTGGTCAACGCCACGACTATACGCGCTACATCGTCATCGAACTGTTCGTGTATTGGGTGTGTTCTGACACCTGCGAACGGGACTTGCGCAACTCTTTTGACCCGACATAGGAGACGCTATGAAGCATATATGGGTACGCGATGCGTGTTCTGTCTGCGGTGAGGAGGGTATGGTCTATGATGTAGACCTGCCCTGCCACGTCAACATCTTCGTCTGTGGTCTGGACTGCGAGAACGAGTTGTTCGATGAGATGCGTAAACATCTTTGCACGGAGAAAGACGATGGAATACCTGAAACAGCTGGCCGGCTATGTATGGGGAGCTAAAACACCTACAAAGCCCCCAATGCCTGCGCATGTTACGTTCTGCGCCGCGTGTCCTATCACGGAGGGCAAGACAGACATCATCTACATCGGCAAGTCTCAAAAGACGTATTGCACTGAGGGTTGCTGCCGGAAGCACGGCGACGAACTCGAAAGCATCTACAACCGCAAGACGCGTGAAATAAAATGGCAGTGCTGATGACAAAAGCCCCCGGGTAATTCCGGGGGCTTATACTTTATTACTGTTTCGCTTTCTCAACCTCCTTCGCAGCGTATTCGTCGGCGTAGTCGATGTATTCTTGACCGTCGAGATTAGAAAGCCAGTTGTCGAAAGCATCTGGCATATTGTCGTCGGTTCCCGTGTAGTTCTTTGCGTGGACATCTTTCAAGTAGTCTTCAAACATATTAGTTTTGGTTATCGCGTTCCTGCTCGAATAATGCGTCGCATACACAATCTTTGGAAACTTTCTTGCACAGGTCGCATCCGATTGGATGGATGATGATTTTTCCTACCATATAGATGAGCGAGCCGCCACCATAATTAACCCTGCGAGTAATGCAAACAAGATCGACGTCATGATACCCTCCGCCCAACTCTGTTTCTGATAGAACGTGTCTTGTTTGAGATTTCCTTCTTCATCGAGCATTAGGTTTCTTGGGCTGTACATATTAGATCAAAGTTAAAATAGGCGTCTTATAAATGTTTTCAATGAACTCGAGCAACTCCGGACCCGTTACGACTTCCTCCTTACACCCACACTCTACGATGTCAAAGTCCTCCGATCCGTTCGCTACCTGCATCCGCCCCGTGCCCCTGCACCCTTCGCACTGTTTGTTGTAAAATATCATAAGCTATACCTTATGTGGTTAATCTGTCTCGGTTATTCAGTTGTGAACGAACTACCCTCACTAACCAGTATATATCATAGAGCCGCTCTGTGCAAGGGGTTAAGAGTTATCTTGTGGATAACTCTTAAATACCTTTATTTTGCACGGTTCTTTTGACGTGCTTTCACCATCTTTACAATACGTTTCGTCTTCTCTTCTTCACTCAAATTTGTCCACCACGATGTGCCGCCCTTCTTACCGAGGGCGCGGAAGTGGTCGGACAGTGCTTGTTTAATGTCGGGACTCATAAAGCATTCGTAGAATTATTGAGTAATTTGCGAGGTCGAGCAGTGTATCCGCTAACTTCTCATCCTCCACCTGCGCCTCTGCGTCCAGTAGTGTGGCTATACGAGAGAGCTTGTCGCACATGCGTACCAGTATCGCCTTCTCCGCCGGGATGCCGAGCTGTTCGGCGAGCATGAAGTTAGCGAACGGAGAACGTGCACCGCCGTAGTCCGCATTCTTGCGTTTGCTGATCTCCACGTTCTGCGCGTAGAGTTCCTGCATGCGAGCGATGAATTGTTCAGGGTTTTTAATTTCGGTCATGTTCTTGTTTATAAGTCGTATAATCTTTGCTTATTTCCCGCGCCGTTTTCTTTATCTGGCGCAAGATGCGGTCGCGGTCTCTCTGCAATATCTTACGGTTGAAGGTCTCATAGTGTCCGGTGAGCGCCAGTGTGTCTCCCTGGTCTAAGACGACCCCGCCGCGCTTCGTCTTATTTTCTATCTTAGCGGTCTCAAGCCACACGAGGTAGGTCTTGTTTACTTTCTTACTATATTTCTTTTGTATGAGTAGTGAGTAGAAGGGGAGTTGGTCGTGCTTGTCTACATCTTTTTGCGTCCAACGCGGGCTTCCGTCTGGCTTTCGTATCCCCGATTTATATTCTCCGAACGCACATGTCTCCGGGTCGAAGGTGTCAATGTATGCGAGAACCTGCACGCCGCCTATGTCCACTTGTATCTTATGCTCTGCCTTTGGAAGGCGTATGCAAGTATACTTTTCTTCCCGGTCTATGGCCTCATGTACCTCGCGGCCGAACATTGTATAGATATTGTCGAACGTCTTTTCGTTCTCATAATAACGACGACGGAACCCGTCCCTATCCTTCCGCCACAAATCTATGGCAGAGTAAGACAGATAGCCTTTTGGTAAGTTGTATTTCATATCCTCGGGCCCAGGAATGGCAGGCCCGAAGTATGCACGCAACCCTTAGAATGCCGGCTCTTCTTCCGGGCCTTCCGGATATGCTACCTTCTCGGGAGCGTTAGAACCCTCTGCACGAGTTGCTTTATCGTAGAGTTCGTGTTTCTTAAACTCTTCGAGCAAAAACTTGCGAGCCGTACCAAAGTACAACTTCCAATCATCGGAGTCCCAGCCGGACGCTTCCTTCGGGAGCTTCGGGTATCCGTTACACGGATCCCACTGTTTGTCGTTCTTCGGATTCTGCTTGTGGTAATAATCAGGCTTCTTCTCGCCGTCCTGGGTGATAGAGATGCCTTTCTTGAGCTTCTTCGTCTTCTCATCCTCGAACGAGTAGGGAGCGAAGCATATATCTTTTGAGACATCCAAATTCGGGAGCTTCTTGAGGAAATCTTCGCCGAAGTTGGAATTAGCGGACAATGAGATAGCGTTGTCGTCTTCACCTTCGCCGTCTAGCGTGATGATGATGTTCTTGCCGAAGTCTCCTTCGTAGATCGCCAAATTCTTTATTTTACCGGTGATTTTTTGGGCAACTAATTCGTATTTGACCCCCGTCTTTCCGTCGGAAGTCTCGTACTCGCGTCGTACCGCTCCCGGCGTCGTCTCTGCTACCTCCTGATGGAATTTTCCGTCAGAAAGGACATTGAAGTACGTAGCGCGCGGCTGTGAGTATTCTACTTTTGCCATATATTTGTTGTGTTAACTTAATAGTATTGCGACAAAGTTCGACCGCCTTTGATACTTACAGTATACACAACGGCTCCGTATAATACAATGGCTACCTGGGGATAACTTCTCCGCCTAACGTCGCCACCACGAATGCTATCTCCCGCGCCCTTTCTTCTGTTAGGGATTTCCGAAGGGTTCGTTTTTCTTCGGCGAGCAATTCTTCTATGTCGATGTAGCAGACGATTTGCTTTAGGTTCTGCCGGCCCTTCTTATGAAAGACGACAGCGACCACGCCGCGCTCTTGCGCCAGGTGTATCTCATCGAACGGAGACTTCCCGCCGATCCCGCCGCGAGTACGGGCGTCGGCTATTCGGACGTCTATGCGTGACAGAACGACTTGCAAGAGATATTTGATTTGGTGCGGCTGGAGGTGTGAGTATGCGATGTACGGCAACTTCGTCAGCTTCCATTCCACCGCCGAGGTTGGGAAGTGGGGGGGTTTCTTGTTCAGTTTGTATACGTCGTTCTCGGTCATACCGTACATTCTTCGCTCCTATGTTCGCCCACATAACACGATGCACAAACATTGCTCTTGTCCGCTTTCGTTATCCTGCACGCAATAAAGCCGTAATACTTGCCGCAACACGGACACTTCTCAACGTCGTCGCGGGGCGGGACGTATTTTCGTGGTGTATACCACTCAGCGGAGGGGCCTTCGGCCACGGATTTTCTTTGCTTGTAAGGCATCACTTGATTTCTTTATCTCGACTAGTAATTCTTTTTCCGGCAAACTGTCCCACCACAACTTTCCTTGGTGCACATCGCAATGCATAAGAAGTTCTTTCTTTTCATATTCAGAAAGTTTCTTTGATGCGGTAATACGTTTTCGCAATGCTTCTACTTCTTCAATAGTTTTTGCTTCGCAGATATATTTTATCTGCACTTCAAGGTCCATTGCCATATTTAGAATGTGTCTGATGAATAATGCTGTATACCTTCGATTCGCTGCACGATACTGTGATACCGTGGCTCCGCGAACGACCACGACAATTCTCCCTCTTTCTCCTGATCACCTTGTATTGTGTAACTGGAACGTCTGGTGAGAACGTTTACCGATGCGAGATTCTGTAGGAGGTTGCGGGTTACAGATGTGTTTAGACCGATGGCGTCTGCTATCTTGCGGGTGGTCATAGAAGAACCCCACGACTGATTGCAAATGGTACGCAAGATTGCGCGCTTCTCTTCGTTGGCAAGCGAATACGCAAACCAGTCGAGTATCTTGTAATCTGACTCTTCCAGCGGCCTGTTGCGCATAATCATCAGACCCTTCGCGATTGCCGCGAGCTGTTTGGCGAGACGCATAGGCATCGCAGGCACCGGCAGACGATCCATCTCCTCGGTCTTATGCGACGTGTGTACCGGAGTTCGGATGAGTTCCGCAAAGGTGGCTATCTCAGTAAGACGCTCAACGACTTCCTGGGAGACATCCAACGGACTTTCATTCTCTGTATAGCGCAACACGGTTTCTTTTATATAGTTGCCGTACAATTCCGATAACTGTTCATCTATTTCTTTGCTTTTAAGTTTCGTACCAAGCGCGAGTTTCGTTGCCATATTAGAGTCAAAGTCTTTCATGCGCCAACAGATGAAGCGCTCTCCCATGTCCGATGCTTCCTCAAAGAAACGATACGCAGAAGGTGTGCAGCCTGCCATGATGCCGAGATACCCGCGCCATTTGATAGGGAACTCCATATTTCCGGCGATCTTAGACATCTCGCCGTCGTAGATCATGCGGAGTTGGGAGAGGATGGTCGTTCGGGCCTCGTTATTCTTAGAGAAGATTACGGTTAAATCTGATATGACTATCATACCTAATGCTCCAATGCGTAGTAGAAGGGAGGGGTTTCGCTCGGTACCATCTTCGTTCTTACCAAGCTTTGCGGCGGATAGGAAAGTATTCTCAGTCACATCGTCTACTCGATGTATAAACTTACTGTCCGTCATTGCAAGGGGTCGGAGCATCTGTGATTTACCTCCGGAGGATGCACCAACTATAACCAACCATACCGGATCACTTAGTTGCAGGCGATTGGCTATCATAACCGCCAAAGATGCGTCGATGATGGTGTCATCCTCCATATACTGGTGCTCCCGTACCTTTACTTTCAGTTCGTCGAGCGTCATGTTATTGGAGATTATTAACCGATTGGCTAAATGATGCCCCATTAACTGCCCGGTATACATCTATTGCGTCGCCAAATTTAGCACACCCGAAGCAATACACTGTATTGGTTTTGGGATAATATTGGAGCGATGGGGATTTTTCTTTGTGCCAAGGGCAAAGCGCCTTGTTGGAGACGAGTTTTATCAGTTGCGGGATAGGAAAGGAGCGTGCTTTCAGTATTCGGTCATCTCCGATATATTTTGCGGTGTTATATGACTGTATTTTTGGTTCATGCGCTTCTATATAAGCATCGTGAAAGTGAATAGACTTCCATAGTGCTAGTCGTTCGGAACGATCTTGTTTTACTTCCTCAAGTGATGCGAAAGATTTTGCTGTTGGGATTAGCGAATGAAGATCGCCACCATTCATCACATAATCAGATATATCTTTTACACCCGGACGATCCGGCAAGAACATAATTCGTGCGTTTGGTATAATATCCAACACTTTTGCCATACCCTTACCTCCCGCCTCGTCATTATCAAAACAAACTATAACATCACTGCCTCTTAGGAGATCGGCCCATTCCTTTTGGAAAGACATAGCCCCGCCGGTAGAGCTGACTGCGGGTATGTTGTGCGACCAACATACAAGGGTATCAAGCTCGCCCTCTGTTATTACTACAGTAGATACGTTTGAAATCTTATCGGCTCCATAGAGTGTAACCTTACCGCCGACATCGTACACATACTTAGGCTTTATATCTTCGGTAGGGTTGCGGCGATATTTATTGAACGAAAAAACCCCATCCGGGTAACGGACAGGTATAACCAAACATTCGCCCAAGGTTGTGTGCTCGCCCGTTAGTAAACCGAACGACTCGATCACCTCATCGGTGATATGGCGCGCCCGAAGCCATGATGAAAACAGGTTATTCAATTGCATACCTACAGTATACCTGAGTGTGTCGGATAGACGATAGTGGTATGTGGATAACTGCAACCAACCGACTCTTGCCAATAGTTCCAAACAGTTCCCGAATAGGTTTTGCTATTGCAATTATGTTGTAATATTGTTACCCTGGGAGTACCCCCCGCGGGGGGTACTCCCAGGGCTACTATACTATATAAATAAACACTTTTTTCGTATCGGATTTTTTTATATCGTTTTTTGTCAAGTGGTTTCATGAAATACTTTAAAAATGGAAGAATAGTTATCCCCACTCCCTAAAAGCATTATAAAAAGCTTGTGGTATAATTAAGGCACCGACCAAGGCGCGTTCACCTATTAAAAAATAACTTGTGCTCATTTTTCTCGGCGTCTTCTCACAAGTTTGCGCCGGGAGCAATGAGTAAATAACATATGCCAAACAATTACACAGAGGCACAGATCGCAGACATCAAAGAACGTGAAGCCAAAGCGCTTGCGGCACTCAGTGAACTCCAACTAACTCCGACTGTCGCAATGACGATGGTTCACGTCGGTAATGATACTTTCGCTATCAAACCTATTCCGTATCTCGCGGATACTAAATACACCGCCACATTATCCCCTATTCAGGTAGATGATTTGCCTCCTCCCGGTTATGAACCTGCTAAAGAGATTTAAGACATTGTGGGCTTTAAGCTCGGTTGAAGTAGAAGAACCTTCTCCTCAATCAAAAACACTCGCGGCTGTAACGGATATCTTCAAAAAGAAACCGTTGGCAGAAGTCATCAAATACGAACGACAATCCCCCGTACAGAAAATTATCAACGATAGCGAAAATCTATGATTAAACCTTTTGGAAATAACATCCTTATCGAACCCGCAGCAAAGAAGCAGGTACTTGTGTCCGAGCAGGGTGCATTGTGTGAGTACGGCAAAGTTGTTGCTGTTGGTGATGAGGTACAGAAAGTCCAGGTTGGAGAGACGCTTGGTTTTTTGGTATGGGGTATAAATAAACTTGAGGTCGAAGGTGTAACGTATTACTTCTTGCCCGAGTCCTCTGACTTCATTCTGGGGACGATCGAACCCAATGTTTCCGCTATCTAAGTGCAAAAGTGTATGGCTGCACAAGTTTGACTTGGTAGCCGAGTATCATCACCCAAATACTGCCGTTAAGGAACGATGTGCCCGATGCGGCAAGGAGGTGATATTCAAAATTGATAGCAGAGGATTGGCAGACAACAACCTATATCTTAAATATCATGCAAGACAAGCTCTCGTCCCACAACATGCTTTATTCGCTCACGAGTACCCAGACTATGGAAAGCTCCGATAATATCCACCCAGAAGCGCTCACGAGCCTCGCTGATGGAGTTAAAAAGGCTTGTTCTATAGTTGCACCAACAATGGGCCCCGCTGGTACTAACATAGTCCTACAGAGTAAACTCAATCCCGGTCATTTGCTGACCAACGACGGAGCTACAATCATCCAGTCAATCCAGCTCGCTGACCCTATCGAATCCATTGGTCTCGGCTTCATCAAAGAAGCTGTAGAGCGCTCCAACAATAACTCCGGTGATGGTTCTACCACTACTTGTGTACTCCTAAATGCAATCCTACAAGAGGGTCTTAGGTCAGGTGTATCTACACTGGAAGTTAAGAAAAGCCTCGATGAGTGCTTGCCGCTTATCGAGCAATCTATTGATGAACAAACCCGGCAAATCACTGTTGACGACATCCCGGCAGTTGCGGAAATCGCTGGCGAATCTAAGGAACTCGCAAACACTCTTGGGGAGATATATAAAGTCATTGGAAAAGACGGAATCATCCACCTCGAAGGAAGCGGCACTTTCGATACTAGCTATTCTCTTATCGAAGGAGTTAGGTTTGGAGGAACTGGGTATCTCAGTCCATATCTCGTGCACGATGAAGAAGCCACAAAAGCCGGCCGCAAAGAAACTAAAGCCGTCTACCACAACCCATCAATCCTCGTCACCAAAAGGAAAATAGCGCACTTGAACGATATAAACCCTCTTCTTTCTGCTCTACAGGCACAAAATAAAAAGGATTTGGTTATATTCACCAACGATATGGACTCGGGTGTTGCCTCCGTACTTATCGAAGCCCATAAATCTAAACTACTGAACATTCTTATCATCAAGGCTCCTGTCCTGTGGGGTAACTACGTCTTTGAAGACTTTGCCAAAATCACCGGCTCTACGATCGTGGAAGATGCTTCTGGTATCACATTCAAAAACCTACAGCTTGATCATCTTGGCTCTTGCGGAACTATAATTGTAGATAAGGAGGAAACGACAGTGATTGGTATTAAAGACATTTCTGACCATATCGCAGAATTACAGGCAGAAAACACCAACGACAGTAAGCTCCGTCTTTCCTGGCTCACTACTAAGACTGCCATCTTGAAGCTTGGTGCAAAGAGTGAAACAGAATTGTCTTATCTTCGCTTGAAAGCAGAAGACGCTATCCATAGCTCAAGGCTTGCGCTTAAAGGAGGTGTTGTCGCCGGCGGTGGTATGTGTCTTTTGTACGCAGCTCATAGAATGCCCGCGACTGTTGGTGGTACCATCTTGCGAGAAGTGTTGGGGCAGCCATATAAACAAATCATTCGTAATATGGGATTGGAAAGAGCTACTTGGGGAGATGAAATTGTAGACGCTGCCCTTGTAGTAAAGAATGCTATCCGGAACGCTCTCGGCATCGCCTCCACAATCCTCACTGCAACCTCTTGTATCACTCTTCCACCGGAAAAGGAATTACCCGCTAAGCAATTCCCCTTCTAGTATGTTGTACGGATTATGTGTCGCTTGTAAGAAAAACAAACTGTTTGTAAGACAGCGCTCATATATATTCCCGAAAGTATCTCTAAAGCCGATAACAAGCGATGGAGAACTATGTGGAAAGTGTTTCAAAGACATTAAAACTATGGTAAAATAAATACAACTATGACACTCAAAGAACAAGAGAAGTTGGCTCACAACATTATGCGACTCGCCAAAGTCCGTTATGTATCTTTCCCCATCGCCCTCACTGAAAAGGGACAGATGTACATCAAATATGTTAAGGACACCGACCGCTATCAAATCGTCCTCGACGCAGTACCGCTTGATATGAGCGAGTATGACAATAAGGAATTGAAGAGTGTGCTTGAGAAGTATTTGTTTGAAGATGAGTTTGCAAAGGAAGATACTACCCCCACTTTCGTGTTGCACAATGCAAATGGAATGCTGGAAGCAAGTGTAGAAGAGCTTGTCGTGTCTAAGAAGCTCGGTCGTCCCGCTAAGAGTAAGTAAAAGTTTTATTGTTATTTCACATTATGGCAAGAGCTGGAACAAATCATAAAGGCGGCAGACCTCCAGGCTCAAAAGCCTCTCATACTCTTGAGACACAAGAAGCTCGCAAGAAAGCTATTGCAATGGTAGATGCAAAACTTGCTGAAATATTCGCACCTCAAATCGCAAAAGCTATGGAGGGTGATACAACCGCATTCAAGGCGGTACTTGATAGGGCTTGGGGCACTCCACCTCAATATATGGAACTGACCGGGGAGAATGGAGAAAAACTGTTTGAGCCAAATGAAAAACTTCTTGAAATAGCCAATGCTCTCCTCAATCAGCAAAAAGGAAATAGTTGAAGCCGCTGAAGTCTATCCGTCTCTATGGGTACTACAACACGGCATTAGAAATGAAATGGGAGTACCCATCTCGTTCGACAAGCGCAAGTTCCTAATAGACATCTACAACGACCTATCCCCATTTCAGGCTATTCTAAAGCCTCCACAGGTGGGGATGACTGTAGCCAACACTCTCAAAAGCTTCTACGTAGCTAACAAGAAAAAGCGACAGATCATCTACACGCTTCCAACACAGGGCGATGTGCAGCAAATGGTAGGCGGCTCAATCAACCGTATCATCGCTCAAAATCCCGTCCTTATGGATTGGGTGAAAGACCACGACACAGTGGAACAGAAGCAGGTTGGCGACTCAATGATATTTTACCGTGGTACCTGGAGCGCAAAGCAAGCAATGATGATTCCATCCGGCTTGAACATCCACGACGAAGTGGACGCATCCAGCGCTGACGTTATCACTCAATATGAGAACCGCTTGCAAGCACAGGAGGACGGGGGTTGGAGGTGGTATTTTTCCCACCCCAGCATCGCCGGACAGGGTGTAGACATCTATTGGCAACTATCCGACAAGAAAGAGTGGGTTATCACTTGTACATCTTGCCAGCATAAGTTCTTCTTAGAATGGCCGCGCAATATAGACCGCGCTCGCGAATGCTACCAATGCCACGCTTGCAAGGCAGAATTGCCCGATGAGGCGCGTATAAATGGGCAATGGTTACCTACAGCAGTCGGGGAGTTCTCCGGCTATCACATCAATCAGATGATGCTGTATAACAAGTCTGCGTCTGACATCCTTACAGCTAAGGATGACCCAATGAAAGACGAGCAGTATTTCTATAACTATGTCCTCGGGCTTCCTTATGTCGGTTCTGAAAACAAGATTACCAGTGATGTTGTGCTCAAGAACGTAACGCCGGAAGTAAACGAGCAGAACGACCGTATTATAATTGGTGTAGATACCGGACTTCCTATCCATTACACCTGTGCGAATAAACAGGGAGTATTCTACTATAACTCTTGCAAGCCCCCGACCGCAGATTATGACCCATACGATGAGTTGGAGAGGCTACTGGTACGTTGGAGCAACTCAATCATTATCTCCGACCAGGGAGGCGATTTGATAGGGATTAGGAGGCTACAGGCTAAGTATCCAGGTCGTGTGTACCTCTGCTACTACATCAAAGACCGTAAATCAAAGGAAGTCATACGCTGGGGAGAGGGTGAAGAGCTTGGTATTGTAAAGGTAGACCGCAATAGAATGTTCCAGCTTATGGTAGAGCAGCTCCGAGACCCCGGGCGCATTCGACTCAATGGCACAGTAGATGAGTGGACACCATTCGCAAAGCACTTTGATAACGTCTATCGCGAGTTAAAAGTCGTTAAGGACAGTCCTGGAAAGGATGTATCCACAAACTATGGAGCTGAACTTATATGGAAGCGTAACGGGCACGACCATTTTTGTCATACCCTCCTTTACGCCCTCGTGGGACTTGATAGGTTCGGAACTGAAAGCGCAACGTTCGTCAAAAAGAGCACAGGGATTGGACGTATCCCACTGGCGACAAACATCAATAACACAATCTCGGGACGCAGATTTATTCCTAAGCAAATTGAAGGCTATGTTAACTTCTGACCTAGTAAAAGTAGAAATGACTGCACACGACGCGGCGTTGTTCGTATTATTCCAACAACACTATCATCAATTCGGGTTTATGACCGCAAGTGGTGTATGGGACATACGAAATGGTAGTGCAAACCTTTCGTTCAACGCTGATGGGGAGTTGAAGAGTATCAAGAGAGAGCTTTATACCTATTCCAATAGTTATCCCCAGTCTAAGCTTGCATAGCGTTTACTGTTATGTATTGGAGTGTGGTATAATATCTGTGTAAAGTCTAACCGAAACATTCGGGGACGCGCCAGCAATGGTAGCGTCCCTTTTTTATATGCTACAAGACAGCTTCACACAAAATATTCTCGGCGTCGCATCGCTTGTGGGTGATGACGTAAACAAAGTAAGCGACTCTTCCGAACTTGAAGAGGGTATTGACGGTGATTTGGAAGATGCGCTTGACCTCCCGATGCAGGACTCCGAACTGATTGCACTCCGTGATGAGTGGGAGAGCAAATCAAACGCTTATCTCCCAAAGATTGTTGTACGACAAAAGCGCAATCGTGCATATGTCCGGGGCGTACAGCGCAATATGACCACGCAGGACGAGCGTGTAGTGCCCTCTAACCTTATCTTCGAGGCAACTGCTACATTCGTTCCCCAAGCGCTCGCCGAGAACCCTGAGCCTGTTGTGTTCTCTGACAATACTGACGAGGGCAAGGCGGCATCAAATGACCTTAAGACGATGTTGCAGTTCCACGCCGACGTTCTTTGTCTGCGAAAGAAACTTGGGATGATGGTATGGCATTGGGGCATCTACTTCACTGGCGTAGTTAAACACGGCTGGGATGCGAAGATAAACGACATTACGACTGAAATCCGCAAGCCTCAAAACTTTGTCCTTGACCCTGATGGATACATTGATGAGTTTGGAGACTATAAGGGCGCTTTCCTGGGGGAGCGTATGGAGACTTCTGCCAAGAAGCTTGTCGAGAAGTATCCTGAACACGAAACCTATATCACCCTTAAGGTCAACGGCAAAATGGGTACCAAGGTGGTATACACCGAATGGTGGACGGATGAATATTGTTTCTCTACCTATCAAGATATTGTCCTTGATAAGCATAAAAACGAATTCTTCAACTATGAAAGTACCAACGAGGCTGGAATGCCTGCAATCAATCATTTTGCTATTCCGAAGATGCCGTACACGTTCTTGTCCGTGTTCTCCCTGCAAGAAGAGCCCTATGACTTCACTAACTTGGTCGAACAAAATATCTCCAACCAAGACCGTATCAATGATCGTGATGATCAAATAAGCAAGAACCTTGCATCTGCCAACAACTCCGTTGTCCTCTCTGGCGTGTCCTTTACCTCTGAGACCGCCGGGCAAGCCGTACAATCGTTCTATGAGGAAGGTTTCCTACTTGTCCCTGACGGCAATGTAGATGGTGCAGTCAAGCGTATCCCCGCCAATGAAATCCCCCAATCGGTATTTACTGCACAGAGTAACGACAAAGATAACCTACGCTCTATCTACGGTACTCTCGGTCTAAGTGCTCAAAAGCAGACAGAAGATACAACTGCACGCGGTCAAATCCTCAACCAATCTCACGACTCTTCTCGCATTGGCGGCGGTGTTGGTGATGCCCTTGAGCAAGTAGCCGACAATATCTTCAACTGGTGGGTACAGCTCTACTGTGTCTTTTATGATGAAAAGCACTACGCCGCTGTTATGGGCACCGGTCGGGCTGTGGAGTATGTAAATCTCACCAGCCAGGATTTGGTACGTAAGTTCGTCGTCTCAGTGGCTCCTAACTCAATGGCTCCGAAAGATGAAATAAGTGAAATAAATCAAGCAATCCAACTTTACGAAGCAAAAGCACTTGACCCAATAAGTTTGTTTAAGAAACTGGATTATCCTGACCCAATGGCTACTGCTAAGCAGGTCGTTTTATGGACCACTAACCCACAGCAATATGCTGCGCAGTTCTTTCCTGAGATAATGCCACAACAACAGCCTCAAAATGGCATTGGTATGCCACAACAAGAGGGCACACCTGCGCCAACATTAGCTCAGCCAGCTGCAAGTTCGGCACTTTCTAATGTACCTATTGCTACTACATCTATGCCTCAATAATATGCGCAATAAAGAACATAAAAAAGAATACGATAAGAAATATCATGCCTTAAACAAGGGTAGGTGGTCTAAATCTAAGGAATATCAAAAAGAAAACGTAAGAAAGTACAGAGAAAGAAATAAGGAGAGAGTTATTAAGGAAGCGAAAGAAAAATACATTGAAAACAAAGAAGAGATTATAGCACGCCAGAAAGCTCGTCGAAATAAAGATTGGAAAATACAGCAAGCAAGATTGCGTATAGAAAAACTAGAAGCAATCGCTGGAAGGAATAAACCCGAAACTTGTGAAGTGTGCGGTTCAGCTGGCAAAATTGTATTTGACCACAATCATTCGACAGGCAAGTTTCGTGGCTGGATTTGTAACTACTGCAATGTTGCACTTGGTCAAGTGAAAGATAATGTGAAAGTACTTGGGAAACTGATTGACTACCTTAACAAAAACAACGTTACCGGAGAGTCATTGCTTTCGCCGATTACTGTTAATGAGTTGATTATTAATAAGTATCGAGTAAGAACACCGCAATGACCTCCCACAACAAAGCACTAGAACGGTTCGAGAAGTCAAAAATAGACAAACTGGCAGACAAGAAGTTGGGCTACAAAGAAGGGTCGAAAAAAGACAAGTCGGTCGATGAGAAATTAATGAAATTACTTAAATACAAATAATATGGCATCTTCACACGAAAAAGCGTTGGGCAAGGTCGGAGGGAAGAAAATGTTGATGGCTGGTACTGCAAAAGCTAGAGAGTTGCCTGGTATTCTTAAAGAATTTGTTAACAGCCCACGTTTAAAAGCCGTTAATAATGTTCGCCGAGCAAAAGGTGAATTAGGTCAGAAAGACTAAATATATGTCCTCCCACTCAAAAGCACTCGAAAAAGCAAAAGGAAAGATTAGTAACTTGGTCAAAGATAACGAAGGCAAGGTAGACGATAAGGGCAAGAAGCCGAAGAAAGAGTTTGGTGCAAAGAATAACGACTCACAGGAGAATTAGTTCATTGAAATAAGTATGTCGTTTCTCGACCACGCGACGTTAAAGAAAGTAGTCTGTGTAAATTATCAGTAGCATAGGTTTCCCTGTCTGTACCTGAAACAGCTTGCACATAATATGCCACAAGATAAAAGCGCAGTAGAAAGTTTTTTGGGCGACTTGGGACAGAGGAAAGAAAACCCGTTTGAATCAGCTGACCCGTTTGCCGTTAAGGCAGAAGAGGAAAAGCAGGACGAACAGGAGCAGGACGAAAAGCCTGTACCTTTCCACAAAGACCCGAAAGTCCAACGGTTCATTGAAAAGGAAATCAGCAAGAGAATGGCAGACGTAAAGCCGGCCGCTCCCGAGCGACGTTCCGATGATACGGAAGATGACGGCACTGCACTACTCACCAGGATTATTGGAAACGATACTCCCGAGAAGCAGCAAGCCGTCAAAGACTTCCAGAAGTATCTTAGTTCTTTGGAAGAAAAGGGTGCACAGCGCGCTATGCAGCAATTGCAACAGCAGGCTGACAAGCAAGCAGAAGACGACCGACAAGCTCAAGAAGAGCTTGAAAGCGCCTTTGAGGAGATTAAGGAGACCTACGATGTAGACCTTTCCTCGAACACCGCGTTTGCCAAAAAGACCCGTGCCGACTTCATTGAGTACGTACGTAAAATCGCACCGAAAAACAAAGAAGGCGAAGTGCAATCATTCCCCGATATGCTTTCCGCATTTGAGGAATATCAGGAACGTTCTAAACGTTCAGCGCCCGCATCTCGCGCAAAAGAGCTTGCAAGTCGTTCTATGTCCCGCTCCAGTGATGCCACCACAGCTCCAGCAGCCACAGGGAAGTCTTGGAAAGACGTAGAAAGAATGTTCAGCAAATTATCCAGTTAGTCATTAACTTTACACATTATGCCTCCTAGCATTAACGTACAGACGACGACGAACCAATACCTCGCCCCGGCTTGGGTCGACCAGGTTCTTCGCGACAACTTCTTCTTCGGTGAAATCCTCGGAAACACCGAGAAGTGGGATGGTTCTCAAATGCTCTTCCCGATTAACTTCAGTCGCCTTGTAGAGTTCGCTCTATAAGTGAAAATTGGCTCTAATATACGGCGAAGTTCCCAAGAGGCGAAAACCGTAAGGTCTAGCACAGAGTTTTAACGGATAACGCCGACCAAGCACCTTGTAAATATAACGACGATATGCTAACATAAGGGGATGAATGACATCAACTTAGCATATATCGCGGGATTCTTTGATGGAGAGGGGAGCATGAGTATTGTCCCCCGTTCAAGAAAAGAGTGGAACACCGAATATCGTCTATGGGTAGCCATAGGACAGAAGGACGGAGAAACACTTGACTTCATCAAAGATAACTTCGGCGGGAATGTGTACTTAGTGAAGCGAGATGGGTCATTCTATTGGGCAATATCCAATAAGAATGCCTACAACTTCATAAAGACCATATATCCATTCCTCCGCTATAAAAAACCGCAAGCAGATATAGCTCTGCGCTTCTATGATGAAGCCCCACCAATCAAGAGACCAATTCCCAAAGAGGAACTTGAGAGAAGGGAGATTCTAAATCAGAAGATGAGAGAGCTAAAACATATCATCGTTAAGTCGCAATATGCAGGTTCAACGACTAAACGAGCCAACCCGAAAGGGATGTAATAGTCTGAACACGGCAGAGATGTCGTGAGGGAAATCCGAAGCGGTTTCCCCCTCCTAAGCTAGGAGAGTAACAAAATTGTAAATATCAGAAGGGTGTTGCAACCGTAGCCTTCAATGGTTTTGACCAGCTTCCGACCTCGCAGCAGCCGGTGACCGTCAACATGACGTTCTTCCCGACTTTCACTGCGACCAACGTCGCGCTCGCCGGTTCTGACCTCTCTATCAACAAGACGCCGATGCAGACCCTCAACCTCATGAAGACCATGATGAAGTCTCGCGCCCAGGATGGTGCAGACGACATTGGTAACTTCTTCCAGGGTGCAGGTCAGGCTTTCGACGGCAAGGCTCCGATGGGTCTCGCAGGTATCGTGGACAACGGTTCTACCCTCTCCACCTACGGCGGTCTCTCTCGCGCAACCTACAACGGTCTCAATGCAACTGTCACGGCTTCCGCCGGTACTATTTCGTTGCTCAAAATCCGCCAGCTCGCCAACTCCATCACTGATGGTCGCGTCGCTCCGGACTTTGCGTACACGGATTACACCACGTGGTCTTATGTCGAACAGCTCTTGATGCCGTTCCAGCGCAACACCTATTCCGACTTCAAAAACATGGATGCCGGTACGGGTTACAAGGCAAAGGGTCTTATCTGGGATGGTCTCACCATCTACAAGGACAAGAAGTGCCTCACTGGTAACTTCTACTTGCTCAACCTCGATTACCTCAAGTTCTACGGCTTGAATTGGTGGAAAGGTGAAGCGGTTTCCTTGGAAGACAAGCAAATCAAGGGCAACATCTACGAGTACAATCCTGCCAACGCGACCCGCGCCTTTACGTGGACGAATTGGATTGAAGCGTACTCCCAGGGTGCTGTTAACGGCTTTATGATTATGGGCGGGCAGCTTATCTGCACCGATCCGTTCCGTAACGCCGTCCTCACTGGTGTCACTGGTGTAAACTAGCCTGTTCACCTCATTATCAGCTAGTCAAATAACTATATGACTACAGTAGGCGCAGCAGGCTATAGCAGCCAACAGCCGAGTCAATACAGCCCCGAGTTGGCAATCAGCAATCCCGCGGCACGTATTTGGCTCACTACGGGCAACACGGATGTCGTTTATGACGCATCCTGCCACCCTTCTTCCTGTGTCGTCGTTACCCCCACCACCAATCCGACGGGTTTCTGGAAGGTAGTAGCTTCGCAGGGTTCGTTCACAGTTACCTCTTCAGCCTCGGAGTCGGCGGGTCTCACCTATAACTACACGCTCATCTAATATGACTACCTTCGGAAAAACTCTTCTCCCGGCCGTCATTGCATTGGTTGTTACGGTAGCTATCTATGGTGCTTACCAGTATCCGATTTCCCAGCAGGTCGCTGCTACGTCTCCGACTGGCACGAATTACAGCACTGCGAAGTTCGCAGCGGCAGTAATCAGCCTCGCTTCGGCAGGTGCAAACGGTACTTCCACGTCTCTTTACAACGGCGATGCGAATGACCGCTACGTATCTTCCGCCAAGATTGGCTGTGAAGGCGTCGGCACGAGCAAGACTGCGTATACGGGCACTGGTCTCGCGGCTTTGACCTATACCATCGGTACTTCCTCTACGGCCGCTCCGGCAACGTTCACCGGCTTTGCTAACATTGCAAACGCCGTAACGCTCGCCACCGCAACCGTCGATGTTCTTGTTGCTTCGAGTACGACCGCTACCGCGACGTCCACGTTGGCAACCATCTGGCCTGCCGGTAGCTACATGACCTTTACCTTCAATGCCACCAATACGGCGGCTTGTACGGTAGGCGTCGAGTACTTCGGCAACTAATTATTAAGTTCGATAATCATAATCAACAATTATGAGTGCAATCTCAGATTACAAGAGCGGTCCGATTGACCTGTTCAACACTTCCACTGGAACTGGCCTGAACAGCATCCCGGATTACTCCCTCGACGCTATCGTCGGTGTTAAGTTCAACACCACCGATGGTCGCCAGGTTACCCTGGTTCGCAACGCTGCGACCGCTATCGCTTCCGGCAAGCTCGTTCAGGGCGTCGCTGAAGTGACGGCGTTCGAGAAGCTCGCGATGACTGTTCCGACTGCGTATCCTGCTACGGCCGGTACGTTTACGGTTCTCGTCACCAACGGTGCCACGGTTCTTAACATCAATCAGTTCCAGGGCGGCTACTTTGTCGTCGCTTCCGGTGCTGGTATCGGTCAGACGCTTAAAATCGCGTCTCACCAGCCGGCCGCTAACGCCGCTACGTTCGTAGTTACGTTGGAGGACGCTATCCAGGTTACGCTTGATGCGACTTCCGTCGTGTCCCTCGTCGCTAACCCGTATATCTCGGTCAAGATTACCGACCACACCACGCTCTCGGCTCCGATTGGTGCCTCGTTGTATCCGATCGCGGCTTCCACTGCCCCGACCTACAACGGTACTACCGGTGCTCTCGTGACGGCCGGTACGCCGGTCTATGGGTATATCGTTACCCACGGTCCGACTGGTATCCTCGTTGATAACACGGTTACCAACGTTGGTTACCCGGTTGGTCGCTCGGCTGCCACTGACGGTGCTGTTGGTGTTGCTTCCCTTACCACGGCTGCTGCCGTCGGTACGTCGATGCAGACCCTCACCTCCGCGCAGGTCGGTCCCATCTACCTCAACCTCTAATAGAGTTTGGGCGTTCCCTCTGCCCTTCGGGGCGGGGATGAGCGCCCAAACAGTTCGCTGGCCTTATTATTGAGCCTGAATCAAAAATATATGATTGACACAAATGAAGAGTTCGGTGGCGTGTTTTACTTCACTAACCCGACTGACACAGAGTTCGTTGCTCTTTGGAATAACAAGGAATATACCTTCCCCCCGCAGAGTACGGTACCGCTTATCATCGTTTCGGAACCTTTGGAGAATATCCAGGAAATCCGCAAGCGATTTGCGTATCGTCTCGCAGAAAAGGACTTCTACCAGTCTGAAACCTACAATAAGATGAAGGTGCAGGGCAATGGTATGCCTCCGACTTTCGACCCGAAGATACTTGAGCCGATGATTGAGCAGTGCCTGAAACCGCTCCCGATTGCTCGTGCTACAGTAAAGGAAGGAAAGAAGGTAGACGATGAGAGGAATTACCGCGCCTCTAAAGCTGTCGGAGTAAACGACAACCTTAATCAGGTCTTCGCCGAAGACAATCGGAACATTCCTACTCTTGGTAAAATGAGTGATAAGTAAATTCTATGCGCCTCCTGGACAAAAAAACCCTCACTGCTGACCTTGCTAAGCAGAAAAAGACTCAGATAGATGAGGGTGTCCATCTGGCATCCAAGGTAGACGCTCTTCGACAGACCTTGGTGAAAGAAGAGGGAGAATTGTCCCGCTTCCGAACAGAGTCAATAAAACGTGTTCAATCTGAAATCGACGCACAGCTTCGTCTCCGAGATGAAATTGCGGATGATGTAAAGAAAGCTCGCGAGACACTTAGACTGCTACAAATTCCTCTTGACAAAGAGTGGGAAGAAGTAAACAAGCGCTCTGAAGGTCTTGTGTCCGACGAGATTAGGATTGAGGGAAGGAAAGTATACCTCAACCAACTACAAACTCAACTGGAGTGCCAGGAACGCGAGATAGTGCTTGAAAAAGGTCGGGTGGCAGACCTTAAGCATAGAGCTTCTGAAGCCCTTGTAGAGGCAGATTCTGCCCTCACAGCGGCACACAAAGCATCAGCAGATATTCGACATAAGGCAGACTTGAAGCTCGCCTCGGCGCAAGCACGCGAAAAGGAAGTAGAGTTTAAGGAGCTTGAGGTTATAGCCTTCGAGGAAGAAGTGAAAAAGCGCGTAGAGAAAATCGAAAAGTATGAAGTAGAACTGGCAAATCGTGAACGCGTATTGCGTGACCGCTATGCAAGTCTAGCTCAAACCATTAACAGCTTACAGAAATAGTTATGACAACTGGCGCAACACTTTTTGTTGATGACAATGACAAACCTACCGATGTAGGTAACTATGTCAACATCACTGGGACGGGTACCACGCTCGTAAAGACTGGTGCTGGGTTCTTGTACTCCGTTACGTTCAATAAACCCGTAGCAACAGGTACGGTGGAATTTGACGATGCACTTACGAATACTACCCCAAAGATTGGCACGATAACGGTTCCGGCAAACCCACAGCCCGTTACAATTATCTACAATGTGGCTTTCTCTACAGGGCTTTCCATTACTGTAGGAACAGCAGCACAAGACCTCACCGTGGTATATCGATAATATGAACTCCGCGATTGACGTAAACAACAACCCAACTATCACTGCTCGGCTCAATACCGACGGGATAACAGTGGAAAGAATTACTGCCAATCCTACTACGGGAGCGGTTATGGTAAACAATCACACCACAGGGACAGCTGTTGCACACGAATTCGCGGCGACAGATGACAATGGTAGGACGACAATGTTTGCAGTATCGAGCGTAGACAGAACCTCACTTATCGCATTACAAGCAGACTCAACGGGCGCATTACTAATCAACTCTCACTAAAATGGCAGACTCCTGGGAAGCAATAGACATAAACAATCGCGGCTCACTGACTGCCGTTTCGAGTGTAGACAATAAGACCATTGTGCGCCTCGTTGCCGACCCGATTACGGGAAGATTGTTGACCCAATCATCTAGCGGTGGGGGCTTGGGCACTTGGTACAAGGTTACTGGGACGATTGATGGAAATAACAAGACTTTCTCAATAGCCACAGTCGCTGGCAGTGATTTCTTGCTAGTTCTCGCGCGTCAGCCGCAAGCACAAACTGTTGGAGCAGATACTTGGGACTATTCGTATATCACAGGAGGGGGTGCGACCACCATAACGTATGTCACGGCACCGGACGCCTCCTTGAGCGGTCAACCACATCAGGCATTTTTAATCAGCTAGTATGGATATTAACCAGCAAATACAGCAAGGTATTCGTGCATCACAGATGCAGGCTGGTTATGGTGTTTCCATGGTTCCGTACCATACTCATGATGGTGTTAATAGTCCTAGGATTGGCACAACTGCAGCAACTACATTATATTCTGGTACGGTTAGTTCTACTGGTGTTACATCTGGTCTTTTCCCCTCTACTTGGTCAGTTGTTTATTACCCTATCACGCATCAATATGTGGTAACTCATAATTTGAATACCACTAATTATTCTGTGGCGACAAGTTGTACTACCATAGGTGATGTCGCGAACGTAATAGCACATGATTCTACAACTTTCACAATAGCAGGATATGCAATCGCTGGAGCCGGAGGTGTAAATGTTGGTTTTATGTTTATCCTTTCAACGATTTAATATATGGCAGTCCGCATTGAAAAAACTGGAAAAGACACTCAAGACATAGTAATTGATGGCTGGGATTCCGGTATTGCCCCTTCACCACACAAAGGATTGGGTAATTTGCAGTGCGGGGATATTACGACCATTCCCGGAGAAATAATGTGCAACTATGGTCGAACACAACAAAGTCAGGTTCCAGTTTTAGGGACATCTCCGGGCCCGGGCGTGCTTATCGCATCTACGTCAAATAATGTGGTGTTTACTCCCGGTGCAGGCACTCCCGTTCCGCAAGTAGGAACTTGGATAACCATTTCGTCTTCTGGCATCACAAATCTTACGAACGCTACGAGTTACTATGTTCGCAGCGTTACACCTAGTGGCGGTAATTACAACATAACTCTTGGAACCGGTGGTTATGGAAGCTCTCTAAAAAATGACATGGGTCTTACTGGTACCGCAAATTTCGTAACAATAAAGATGGGGCAACCCATTGCTTGGTGTGCTTCTTTTTCTGCCACTTTCCCCGACTACAGATATTTCGTACTCGACAGTAGTGGATATGTATGGATGTATTCTTTCAACACATCTTTTGACCCTGTAGCTTCCTGGAAGATGTTGTCTTCTGATGTCAAATCGGGTACGACAGGCATCTTTGCCTATGGTGCATATATAGTAATTGCCGCCGATCAACTTTATTACAAGGCAAATGATACTTCTACAGGTCTTGGATTGGCTTGGGCGGCATTTACGACGCCAGCCCCTCTTATCTCAAAGAACTATAAACATTTTTGTTTGTTGGGTAATGATTTGGTGGTATATATTACCGACAAAAGTACCATTGCGTCTTTGACTGTAAAGGCGGGTAATCAAGCTTCTGCTTTCAACCCGACAAATGTTGCCACGTATACTTGGACGGCAGGAACAGACACAGCTGCTCTGGTGTTGCCGGAGACTCAAATTGCAACTTGCATAGCGGAATTGGGCGTCAACTTGTTTATCGGTACATGGTCTTCTAATCTTTATTCTTGGAACCGAACGCCGATAAGTATCGGTGGGGGTGCCACATTAAGTAGCTTCTTCTTTCCGTTGTTCTTACCCGAGGCATATACACAGTCTCTGGTAACAGTCAACAACCTTTTGTACATCTTCTGTGGAGCAAAAGGGAACATATACGTTACGAATGGCACTACCATTTCCGGTGTTCTTTCAGTTCCTGATTATGTGGCAGGCGTTGCGGGGAGTCCAAACACTTATCCTGAACCTTATTATGTTTGGGGAGGAGCGATGTATATGCGAGGCCGTATCTGGTTCTCCCTGCAAGACAACAATGGAAAAACAGGCGGCGTTTGGTCTTTCGTTCCTACGAACAATAATTTTATCCAACAAGACCAAGGTATACAGCTGCGGTTAGAAGCGCAAAATTCTTACGGCACATACGCAGGTATGGCTACCCTACTTTTCCCTGTCCTTGAATATGGAACGGAATATGCGGGTGCTGCTACTGGTCAGCAGGCATGCGGAGCGCAATACTGGGCAGGATGGGACGATGGTTCTGCCGGTGCAAGCGCCAATCCTTACGGTATAGATTTTTCTTCGCAGTACCCGACAACGGGAGGGCAGACCATCATTGAAACTGATGCAATCCCGACAGGCACAATGCTTCAAGAAAAGACTTTCGGACAGATAGAGTATAAACTCGGCACAGCTCTTGCATACGTTACTACCACAACAAGCCTTCTCGCTGGCGCAACATCTGCCACGTTGACAGCCGCATGGTCTGCCCCTTCTACCATAATTCTTGTTACATTCCTTACCGGGGAGCAACGTACTGTTACATTCACGAACGGAAGCACAGCAGTTACATGGTCTGGTGGTCTTAAATCAAATGAAGTAAGTACACTTCTTATTGAAAGCGTACAGATAAAATGGAGAACCGACCTTACGGCTGCATTCCAAACTACGGGAGCAGATATGCAGTTTAACCCTACAAAGACTTCCGGTTATTTCGTTCCTGACTTCGAGTTCACACAGTGGCTGCAATTACAGGTTATTTTGACTTCTACCACCGCAAGCAATGCATCGTTCGTTCGATTAAAAGAATTAAGAATCCGCTAACATGATTTCCTATACCCAACAGCAAAATATATTTGCAGACCTTGCGCAGAACAATACCACGAGCAACATAACTCGTGCGTCGTATTTGATGAATATCGAACATCGATATTTGTTGCAAAAGTATTTCAACAACGAGGGTTCATTCTCTATCTCAACGATCGGCTCCAATAGTCTAAATCTTACAGCAGCCCCCGCGATTGGCGCCACGTCCGCCACTCTTGCGGTGTCTTGGGCTTTTCCTACCTGTAACACGGTAGTTACATTTTCAGACGGAGAAACTCGCAACGTACTCTTCACCAATGGAAGCACTGCAATAACTTGGTCTGTACCGTTGGTAGGTACGCAGTTTAATCTCACCACGGCACCAATCCTAGGAGCGACATCTGCAACCCTGCAAACGGCTTGGTCTACCACAACGCAAACATCCTCTACAGCGTTCTCTGATGGCTCTACACAGAACGTAACCTTTACAAAAGGCTCCGCTACCATAACTTGGGCAACTCCTCTTGTAGAGGCTGTAAATGCCTACGTAAACACGAGCATAAACACGATTGCTATCGGTGTCGGCGGTGTCCAGTTCTATCGTATGCCGCCGAACTATTCCAAACTCAAGGATGTAACAATCACAGTAGGAAATCTTAAATGGACACTCAATGAAATTCGCACCCGTGAAGATTGGGATAGACTCAACGTATTCCCTTACTATGCCGCCATTCCCCAAAGTTTCTTCATTTACCCAGGAGGCGACCACGGAGGAATGATTGGTATCTGGCCCATTCCGTCTACTACAGGAAACATCATCACCTATAACTACAAATTCCGAGTACCGGATTTGAGTATTGCCGACTATGCCAGTACCACCGTTACCCCCCTTGGCACAGCGAGTGTTTCCAATGGTGGAACTGTTGTTACGGGTATTGGCACTTCATGGATTCCGACGACTAACGCGGCAAATGAAAGCCGTTGGATACAGTTCAATAATGTAAAGGCGGACGGTACCAGCGCGGGAGGTGATAATATGTGGTACCAAATCGCGAGTGTGGACAGCACCACTCAAATCACTCTCTATGGTGCTTATCAAGGAGTGTCTGTAGTTACATCTTCGGATTATACGATAGGACAGATGCCCCTACTGCCTGAAGATTTCCAAGATATGCTCCCGTGGAAAGCGCTTGTATATTACTTTTCCTCGATTGTAAAAGACCCAGCTCGTGCTAACGATTTCGAGGAATTGTACAAAAACAAACTTGAATTACTGTCCGAGTATAGCGGGAGTAACACGGTACAGGTAAACCTTAGCCCAAGAGGACAAGGACGCAATCCGAACCTCTTTGTCTACAAGATAAATGGCTAATTGTCAACTAACCCATTTCCATTCCTTCTTATGAATAATATTACAAACAGTCATCGGACATATATTAAAATAGCTCGAGAGTTCCTTCATCGTGTAATCCCCACTCAGATACAGTTGTCTAAGTTCTCTAACCTTGTTTTCGTCCATCTTAGCAAGATAATGGTTTGTTCCCTTGTGAGTATATTGACCATTATTCCAAGCCTTCTCCTTATTTTCTTTAGAAGTAACCCACTCCAGGTTTCCTACTCGGTTATCAAGACGATCACCGTTAATATGGTTAACTTCTTTAAGTTTTTTGGGATTAGGTATATATGTTATAGCTGTAAGCCGATGAACCAAAAATTTTCTAGATTTTTGGTTTTTGTAAAGCGTAACCATTTCGTATCCATTACCAACCAGCCAAGTTTTAAGAAATTTATTTTGTCGCTTACTCCAAACCACACCATCTTCACTGATAGAATAAAAACTCGCATATTCTCTAATGTCTTTCATATAAGCAGTATACCAACAGTATATCCTTATATGCAAGCTTAATTACTAAAATCATTATATAATAATCATATGACACTCTCATCTGCATTCGGTACACAAGGTTCTACTCCAGCGTGGGTAGGAAAAGCAGGGTCTTCTGCCGGCTCCTCGGCAGGCAGTATTTTTGGTAGCACTCCAGCCGCAAACGCGCTCAATCGAGCACAGTCTCCGGCGATTCCTTCTCCAGCTCCCGCGCCCGTAAACCAGTCTGTCAAAAAGCAGACCATCACTACAGCGGGTGGCGATACGCACGTTACTGAATATAACGACCCCAATGCTTCCAAGGCAGGCTCCTCTGCGGGTGCCATAACTGGAGGATTGATAAATCAAACATCACAGCCTCCGGCACCAACCTTCTCATCTTCAGGTGGTGCGATAATTCCTACAGGCGGAGTTGCGGGTACTCCCGTTGCACAACCCACAGATATGCAGAAGAGCGCAAATCCTGCTCCACAGACATCTCAAGACCCGTATAAATCAAACATCGCCGCCGCCGGGGCTGGTGCACAAGGATTGCTCCATACTGGCAACCAAATGACATCAGACGCATACGCCAAGGCACAACAGTATCAGGCTCAACTTGAAGCACAACAGGAGCAAGAGGCAAACGCCCTTGGTGCTATTGGCTCGTCTCCGATTCCTTTGGAGTTCCAGCAAGGTCGTGCTGCCGTCGTACAAGGTCAGGAGGCAGCTATCCAGGCCGCTCAAGCTGCAGCATTACAGGGTGAATCCAATCTTGCGAATATCGGGAATACCCGAGCCATTGCAGGTCAGACTGGACTCATTAACACCGGATCACTCGCACAACCTTCTAGCTCCAACGTTACGGCACCCGCTGGACAGGTTACCACGAACACTCTTACGGGCCAGCAGTATAGCAATCCGGTGCTTTCGTCGCCTGGTCAGCAATTCTATCAACCAACACAAGCAGGCAATGGTTCTGCTGAAAGCGGCGCGGGAATAACTCCTGATGTTATGAACTCATATGCACAAATGGCTGCAAACGGGCAATTATCTCAGGTGCCTACTGCAATCACAAGCAATCCCGTATTGAACGCACAACTAAACGCGGCAGCAAAAACAATAAACCCGAACTACAATCCTGTGCTTTCTCAAGCAAGTGGTACTACACAAGCACAAGGTCAGCAGCTACAAACACAATCCACAGCAGCAAAATCAGCACTTGATACACTACAGGGCTTATACAATAATCTCGGTCAATTTACTGGCGGGACTGGTTTCAACCCCTTGAACTCACTTGAGCAGAGTATTGCAGGTTTGTTTGGGAATAACGCCGTTGGACAATATCAAACAACACTACAAGAGGCACGAGCTAAAGTCGCAGGAGTACTTTCTACTTCTGGTGGCATTACTCCAACCAATGCAGACCAAATGGCAAAAGATTATTTGCCTGATGGCATGACACCATCTCAGTTGCCTGGTAAAATCACAGCTGCTAAAACTCTTATTGACCAAACCGTAAATGCATTTACACAATCAGGTCAGCAATCTGCACCGGCACAAACCACTACTGGCGGCGTAATTCACACATCTTATGGAACCATCGACCCGACCCTCTAGCCAGACAAATTCTACTGGCTATGATGATCCTATCGTCGCGCAACAGGCCAAGAATATGACCAAGGCTATTTTCCAACACGAAAGTGGCACTGATTATAATGCTACGGGGGATAACGGCACTTCTCACGGTGCAGGACAATGGCAAGATGCTACATGGAAGGCGCAAGCTAAAGACGTGCTCGGTGATGAAAATGCACCCATGACACCAGGAAATCAAAGTATTGTCGCGCAAGGGACCATTCGTAAATATATCGCGCAAGGTAAAAATGCTGCACAGATCGCGGCTATTTGGAATAGTGGTAGTGACGAGAATTGGGATACTAAAATCGGAGTGCATACTTATCCAGACGGTAAACAAGTGCCTTATAATGTCCCGAAATATGTTAAGAATGTTACTGACCTATATCAGCAATACAAATCACAATCTCCTGCACCTACGACTGATACAAATACGCAAACAAAATCTCCGTCACTTGTTGACAATGTTATTGGCGGGGCGAAAGCAGTTACAAACTTCCTTGCACCTATAATCCCTGATATTTATCACGACATTAAGGGTGATAATAAAAAAACAGTTCTACAGCAGGCCGGAGATGTCGGCTCGACTGCTTTGTCGGCGGCATCTCTTGTCCCCGGAATTGGACCGGAAGCGCTCGTAGCTAAAGCAGGGCTGGCAGGTAAAGCGGCGGTCGCGGGAAAGATTGGAGCGAATGCCGCATTAGGCGCTGGTTTTGGTGCAACCAATGCATTAGGCGCTGGAGAAACAGACCCGAACAAAATAACACAATCCGCCGTTACTGGTGGCATGGTTGGCGGTGGTCTTGGTGTGGCGGGTCATGTGGCTGGGGGCATGCTTGGAAATGCAGCGGCTAAAACTGGTACATCTCAACTCGAATCTCACGTAAACGCATCTAAACCGCTCCAAAAAGTTGTAGCTGATAATTCCACGGCAGCCACTACTCCTTTGAAGACTTTTGAGGAAAAAGGCTATACACCGCAACTTACTGTTAAAGACGGTAGGGTAGATGCAAGTGCAATAACTAACCAAAACGGTACTGGCTCTCTTGATAATGAACTTGAGAATACATCTCAACAAGCCTCAAATTTGGTGAAAAGCCTAAAGGGTCCTGGTGTACCAACCCAAGAGATGAAGAGTGAAATACTGAAAGCGGTAGCAGAAAATCCGGCGATACGTGATGCGGGTAAGGTTCAACAAGCCCAGAATGAAGTAAATAACCGTTTTGCTTCGTTCGAGAAAAGCTTTGGTGATTATATTCCTTGGGTCAATGTAGACTCTATACGTACTCAAATGAACAAAGAGTATGACCCAGCACTTAGGGATGTTGCACGAACGATCGGAGATAAGACACGAGAATTTCTCTATAACGGAGACGCAACTAATGTTGCGCTCAAGACCGCAATGCAGAATGAATCTGAACTTATCAAGGCGCAAAACTTCGCTGAAAAATTACAGGGCACTACTGTCAAAGGGGGTCGACTCGGTAAACATTTCGCAGGTTTGACGGGTGCTGTACTTGGTGGTGCTGGTTTTGTCGGCGGAGGTCCGTTAAGCTCCCTTATTGCTGGATATGCAGGCAAAAAGGCCGCAGAGGCAATAGAGGAACAGGCGCAGAAGAGCTACTTTAATCCTACGACCGCAAAAATAGCACAAAAGGTTAAGGGAATGATAGGAAGCCCAACAGGACAAGCTGTTAAGAACTTAGCTAAGGTTG
>JGI24890J29729_1000035_pt1 | contig 122143 bp, 106 predicted proteins | sample FreactcultureFD7_FD_29729 | JGI IMG/M metagenome (IMG submission 29729) | reverse complement strand
TGGCGTGGGCGCCGGCCAGGAATTGCGCGAAGTTGTCATAGCCGATCAGCAGGGCGATCGGCAGGCCGATCGCCGACCACACCGAGTAACGGCCACCGACCCAGTCCCAGAAGGGGAACATGTTCTCGGTATCGATGCCGAAGGCCGAAACTTCTTTGGCATTGGTGGAGACGGCCACGAAGTGCTTGGCCAGATCTTCGGACTTGCCATGCTGCAAGAACCACGCGCGCGCCGACTTGGCGTTGAGCATGGTTTCCTGGGTGGTGAAGGTCTTGGAGGCGACGATGAAGAGCGTAGTCTCGGGATCGATGCGCGAGAGCACCTCATCCAGATCATGGCCATCGACGTTGGAAACGAAGTGCGCCGTCAGGCGAGCGTGGCGATAATCGCGCAGGGCGGTACAGACCATCTGCGGGCCGAGGAAGGAGCCGCCGATGCCGATGTTGACGATATCGGTGATCTCGCGCCCCGTATAGCCGCGCCATTGGCCGCTGCGCACGCGTTCGGAGAAGGCGCGGATGTGCTGCAAGACCGCGTGAACCTCCGGCGCCACGGGCTGTCCGTCCACTTGCACGGTGCGGTCATCAGCCGGTGCGCGCAGGGCGGTGTGCAGGACGGCGCGTTGTTCGGTAAAGTTGATCTTCTCGCCGCTGAACATGGCCTCGCGCAGGGTTTCCACGCCGCGCTCGCGGGCCAGGCTCAGCAGCAGGTCCAGCGTATCGGCATTGAGGCGGTTCTTGGAGTAGTCCAGCAGCAGCCCGGCGGCACGCACGTGCATGCGCTCGAAACGGTCGGGCTGTTGGGCGAACAGGTCGCGCAGATGCCATTGAACTGCCGTGGCGTGATGTGCTTGCAATGCCTGGAAGGCGGCCGTGTCGGTCAGGGCGGTGGTATGCATGAGTTGGGTGTCGGTTGGCTGTCTTGACCTGGTTGGCAGCGCGGCCGGCCGTGGTCATGTTCTCGGGGCAACGCGGTCGACTATACATCAAATGTCGCCAAAGTGGTAGTTTCACTACAGTTTATGACCGGCCCGTTACATTGCCGTGCGGCATCGGCGCGCTGCGCCCCAAAGCCGGAAGTGATAAGGGTTTTGAAGCGGAATGATGTCGACCAATGAAAAGAAGGGTGCGACTGGCCTGCTGCAGTGCTCTAAGTGTATGATTTCATTCGGCCAAAATTGTGTAGTAAAATTACAGTGTTAACGCTAACAGGAAACCGACAATGTCTCTCAACGCTACCTTAGCCAGCGTCACCCAACGCATCGCCGAACGTAGCCGTCCTTACCGGACCGCTTATCTCGAACGCCTGGAAGCCGCGCGCCGCAAGGGCGCGCAGCGTGGCGCGCTGGCCTGCACGAACCTGGCGCACGGCTTCGCCGCCTTCCCCGCCAATGACAAGCTGAAGCTGAAGGAAGACAAGGCTCCGTCGCTGGCCATCGTCTCGGCCTACAACGACATGCTGTCGGCGCACCAGCCCTTCGAGCGTTTCCCCCAGATTTTGAAAGAAGCCGCGCGTGAAGCCGGTGCCGTGGCGCAATTCGCCGGCGGCACCCCGGCCATGTGCGATGGCGTGACCCAAGGCCAGAGCGGCATGGAGATGTCGCTGTTTTCGCGCGACGCCATCGCCATGGCCACTGCCATCGCGTTGTCGCACAACATGTTCGATGCGGCGCTGTACCTGGGCGTATGCGACAAGATCGTGCCGGGCCTGTTGATCGGCGCGCTGCATTTCGGCCATCTGCCGGCCGTGTTCGTGCCTGCCGGTCCGATGACCAGCGGCATGAGCAACAGCGACAAGGTCAAGATCCGCCAGCTCTACACGGCTGGCAAGATCGGCCGCGCCGAGCTGCTGGAAGCGGAATCGAAGTCCTATCACGGGGCCGGTACCTGCACCTTCTACGGCACCGCCAACAGCAACCAGATGCTGATGGAAGCCATGGGCCTGCACCTGCCGGGCGCGGCCTTCATTACCCCCAATACGCCGCTGCGCGATGCGCTGACCGCTGCGGCCGCCAAGCAGGCTGCCAAGATCACCGACCTCGGTTCGCAATACACGCCAGTGGGCCGCATGATCGATGAAAAGTCCATCGTCAATGCCATCGTCGCGCTGCACGCGACCGGCGGCTCCACCAATCACACGCTGCACCTGGTTGCCATCGCCAAGGCCGCCGGCATCGTGATCGACTGGGACGATTTCGACAAGCTCTCGGCCGTGGTGCCGCTGATCACCAAGATCTACCCCAACGGTACGGCCGACGTGAACCACTTCCATGCGGCGGGTGGCACCGGCTTCGTGCTGCGTGAGCTCATCGATGCCGGCCTGATGCATGACGACGTCACCACCATCCTCGGCCAGGGCCTGCGCCAGCACTGCAAGGAACCGATGCTGGCCGCTGAAGGCGAGAACGGCCGTCCCGGCATCGTCACCTGGCACGACGCTCCCGCCACGAGCGGCGACGAAGGTGTGCTGGGCACGGTGGCCAAGCCGTTTGCGGCCGATGGTGGCCTGAAGCTGCTGCAGGGCAACCTCGGCCGCGCGGTCATCAAGATCTCTGCCGTCAAGCCCGAGCATCGTGTGGTGGAAGCACCTGCCGTGGTATTCCATTCGCAGGAAGCCTTCATGGCCGCCTTCAAGGCCGGCGAGCTGGACCGCGACTTCGTGGCCGTCATCACCTTCCAGGGTCCGCGTGCCAATGGCATGCCGGAGCTGCACTCGCTGACCCCGGCGCTGGGCATCCTGCAGGACAAGGGCCGTCACGTGGCGCTGGTGACCGATGGCCGCATGTCGGGCGCATCGGGTAAAGTACCGGCCGCGATCCACGTTACGCCGGAAGTCCTGGGCGGTGGTCCGCTGGGCCGCGTTCGCACCGGTGACATCATCCGCCTGGATGCCGATGCGGGTACGCTGCAAGCCAAGGTGGAGGCAGCCGAGTGGGAAGCACGTGGCCTGGACAGCAGCGACCTGTCGGGCAATCAGCACGGCATGGGCCGCGAATTGTTCAGCCTGTTCCGCAACGCGGTGGGAACCGCAGAAGAGGGTGGCGCCACCTTTGGCCTGCCGCCGATTTTTGAGAAAGAGAAAGTCACGGTATGAAGACCACACTGGAAATCATGCGCGCCTCGCCGGTCATCCCGGTGATCGCCATCGACAAGTTCGAACACGCCGTGCCGCTGGCACGCGCCCTGGTCGCGGGCGGCATCCGCGTGCTGGAAATCACCCTGCGCACTGAACACGGCCTGCCGGCCATCCGTGCGATTGCCGAGTCGGTGCCGGACGCCATCGTGGGCGTGGGTACGCTGACCTCGCCTGAAGAGTTCACTGCTTCGCGTGATGCCGGTGCGGTCTTTGGCGTTTCGCCGGGCCTGACCCCGGCGCTGATCGAAGCGGCCAAGCGCAGCGGCCTGCCGCTGCTGCCGGGCGTGATGACGCCTTCCGAAGTGATGGCTGCGCGCGAAGCGGGCTTCCGCCAGTTGAAGCTGTTCCCGGCCGTGCCGGCCGGTGGCGTGGGCATGCTCAACGGCATCGGCGGTCCCTTGTCCGATGTGTCGTTCTGCCCCACGGGCGGTATCACGCAAGAGACGGCACCGCAGTTCCTGGCATGCAAGAACGTCGTGTGCGTGGGCGGCTCTTGGCTGACCCCGAAGGCGGCCATCGAGGCCGGTGACTGGGACAAGATCACCGAGATCGCCAAGGCGGCGGCTGCGTTGAAGAAGGCTTGAGTTTCCCACAGCCTTGAGAGAGGACGGTGGCGGGTTTTTCCGGCCGTCTGATCGAATCAAAAAAGCCTCGGTTTGCAGCCGGGGCTTTTTGTTTTGGTCATTGTCTGCTGCCCAGCCAGTAGGCTGGTAGTGCGATCATTTCGCGTGCGAGGGAATAGAAATCACGGGCTTCAAAGTAGTTCGAATGTGCTGAATGAACGGTGTCGATGCCGACGCGGTGCAGCGCGTAACGGCTGCGCGGAATGTGGAAGAACTGCGTGACGACCAGGGCGCTGCGCAAACCCTGGGCCTGCATGATCGCTGCACTGTTGACCGCCGTTGCCATGGTCGTGTTGCCCTGCTCATCCAGAAGGATGGCCGAACGGGGAACGGTTTGTACTTCGCTCAGGTAGGCGGCCATGACTTGCGCCTCGCTGAATCCTTCCTTGCCTGTGCCTCCGCTGACGATGATGCACGGGAACATGCCTTGCCGATACAGTTCGGCGGCCTTGTCCAGTCTTGCGCGCAGGCGGTCAGAAGGCGTGCCGTCCGGCATGACCTTGGAGCCGAGTACGATGCCTGCATCGCTCTTCTGGATGTCATCGAGCAGGCCGGTCAGTACGATTCCCAACAGGCATGTCATGACGATCAAGAGGACGCTTGTCGTGATGATGATGAGTCGTTTCATTGATAAGTTGGGATATGTCTGCGTTGAGCGGAGTTAAGCTAATCCATTGCTTGAGACAGATCATGTCGCACGGGTATCAAGATGAGGCTCTGCTTTAAGATTCAGATGGCTCGGTCAGCAAGCCGTGCGTAGCAATCGGATGGCTCAGCTTCGCCAAAGCGCTGTTCACAATATTGTTTGAACTCTGCCCGCTCTGAAATTGAAAGTTCATCAACCGGGATGATATCAAGCCCTTTTTGTGCGGGATTTGAGAAACGGAACTGCAAGGAGGGGCGGTGCTTAAAGAAGGGTTCCCAAGAGATTCCCATTTCGTGGTCGCCAACGATCCGTTCTATACCGATAAATGGCCAGACGAAAAATGCAGCCACCACTGCGAGCTTGCTCTTGAACGATAGGCTTCTCATGGCGGCATCAAATTGAAATCTCGACGCATCATTTCCACGACAATCATTCCATAGACGCCCGGACATGGTCGGTTGGTGCCATGAGTTTTTGCAAACTCACGGTGGCCGCCAATTATCTTGATCTCAAAAAACTGCAGTAGTGTTGCGATCAATGCGGTCGCAGCCTCAAGCTGGTTTTCAGTAGGGTCGTCGTGGGTGACGTCCAATTTATCCTTTTGCTCTCCTATCCATTCGGTGATACCGGCTCTGAAGCCACGTTTCTTCATCACGTTCCATACTCCTGGTCCATATTTTGCAGCTTCTCCACGGACACTTAGGTCACTCAAGAAAACGATTCCAATCACTCCGGAGTTGCCGCCCTCAATGTGCGCACCTAGAAAGCGAATATCAAGCGCTTCATAAATCACGCCATGGCAGTCGATTGCATAGTGGTAACTGAGATTCCCAAATGACTTGATGTCAGTTGCTTCGGCTCTGCGCAATTCTGTCAACCCATCTGCAGCACAGCTATAGCTGTTTCCAGCATGGTGTATTGCAATCGCCTTATAGTCCCAGTCCGCCTTGGAATTCTTTGCCAGTTCTTTTGCTTTCCAATCGGAACGCGTTCTGAAGTCGAATTTTTTGCGTCTTATATCGGCGATGATAGCCTGTCTGGTAGCCGCTTTGGAATTGACTCTCACGTGTACCGTTTTGATTTCCGCTCCTTGCCTGGCTTCCGTAGTAGCCCAGGTGTCGAAGGGGCCCTTTTTGAGGTCGTCGTGATTTGTATTGCTCATACTGCCAAATCCTCCCGTTCGATATTGCTCCCCTTGGGCGACTTGAACATGAAGTGGACACCGATATGCTCGGGTCGCTTGGTCTCAATGATTTCGGTGTAGCCTTTCCGGTCCGTGATACCGCCGTGCTGTGTGCTATTTTCCCGCGTCAGTATGTAGATACATTTTGAGGCTGGTTCTCCAGTTTCCGGATCAAGTGCCTGAAATCTGATTGCACAAGGCTGGTCGTCATCAGTGAATGCGGAAGCTTGTGGCGGGAGATGCGCCGAGACTTCTGCAAATGACGCGCAAACCGCAGAATCGTCGTCAATGGTAGCGGTGCTTTGGCTAGCAATCAGTTTTGCGCCGCATGAGGTGATGTCATCCTGTCTGGCGACGTTCTGGCTGCTCCACATATATGGAGCTCCTGTGACGATGGGAAATGTTCCTTTGCAGCTGGGGCATGACACCAAGTCACCAACCCGTGCTACGGACTTCCCATAAACAGCGAATGTGTGATCAGCGGTGATGACTGTTCCGCCATGTGTAGTTCGGTCGCCGTAACGAATGATGGGCCGCTTAGCCATCTTGCAGCCCTCCTGCAAATGCCTCGTATTTCATGCTGTTCCTTCTGGTTATCTGCGAATACAGCTCTTAAGGACCACATGCGGTTTCAGCACGTGAACAGAGGGGTGCGAGTGTAAGGTTCGCTAACCAGAAGAGACCTTCAACCCAAGGAATGAAGACTACTTTCTCGAAGAATATCGGTTTGCTCCTCGAATGCCACTGTAAGAAAAAAGGGCGGGAGCGATAGATATCGCTGCCCGCCCTTTTTGCTTGTTTTTTTGCCTGTTTTTGCTTGTCTAGTTCTTGGCCACGACTGTCGGCTCCACCGGCGCTTGCGCCTGCTGCTTGAGCTTGTAAGCCAGCACCAGCAAGATGATCCCCAGCACGATCATCGGCACCGACAGCATCTGCCCGGCCGAGATGGTGATGCCACCGAAATGCACCTCGTAATCCGGCACGCGGAAATACTCGGTGAAGAAGCGCGCGCAGCCATACAGCAGCGAGAACATGCCCGCCACCGCCATGCGCGGACGCGAGTGGCGCGCGAAGATCCACAGGATGATGAACAGCAGGATGCCATCGACCAGCATCTGGTAGATCGGCGAAGGATGGCGCGGGATGTTGTCCACATTGGGCCAGATCATGGCCCAGGGCAGCGAAGGATCGGCCGGACGGCCCGGCAGTTCTGCATTGATGAAGTTGCCCAGGCGGCCGGCCGCATACCCCAGCGGCACCATCGGTGCGATGAAGTCCATTATGTCCATCAGGTTGCGGCCGCGCTTGCGGCCCCACAGGTACATCGCCAGCATCACGCCCAGGAAGCCACCGTGGAAGGACATGCCGCCTTTCCAGACCGCGATCATGTCAGCCGGATGCGCAAAGTAATACGCCGGGTTGTAGAACAGGATCTCGCCCAGCCGCCCGCCCAGCACCACCCCGAGCACGCCATAGAAGAGCATGTCGTCGAGGTCTTCCTTCTTCCAGCCGACGGCGGCGATGTGGGGCTGCTTGATGCGCAGGCGTCCCAGCGCGATGAATTGGGCAAAGGCCAGCAGGTACATCAGGCCATACCAGTGGACGGCCAGCGGCCCGATGTGGATGGCGATCGGGTCAGGCATGGGGTGGACGAGCATGAGTTTGATCTTTCTGTTGTTGGGCGGAACGGCGGTTGGAGCGCGCCGCCTTGCGCAAGTTCGCAGCAGCGATTCCCGTGCGATGGGATCAGGCGGGCATCTCCAGGAGATCCAGCAGGGCACGCAGCACGCCGGACGGGTTGTCGCGCCGCCAGGCCAGGCCGGTCTGGATTTCCGGTGCCGCATCCGAGAGCCGGCGGTAATCCACGCCCGGGCGTTTCAAATTCGAGACGGATTGTGGCACAAGCGCCATTCCCATGCCAGCCGAGACCAGACCAACGATGGTCTGCATCTGGATCGCCTCCTGGCCGATGTGGGGCGTCACGCCCGCATCGCGAAAGCAGGACAGGATGGTGTCATGGAAGGCCGGTGCAATGCGGCGCGGGAAAATGATCAGCGGCAGCTCGCGCAGGCTCTTGAGCGACACCGGTCCGCGTCTCTTGACCGCGCCTTCGGGCAGCGCCGCAATCAGCGGTTCCGACAGCACCGGACGCACATCCAGCACGGCGGCGGCTTTTTCCGGCAGCGGTGGCAGCAGCAGGCCGGCGTCGATCTTGCCCTGCATCAGGTCTTCCAGCTGGATATCGGTGGTGGCTTCGCGCAATTCGATCTGGACTTGCGGATAACGCGCCCGGAAGCGCTGCAGGAGCGGGGGCAGGATGCTGTAGTCCGCACTCGATATGAAGGAAAGCGATAAAAGTCCGGAGGCCCCGCTGGCCGCGCGCCGGGCCAGGTCGGGCAGGGCGGCGGCCTGTTGCAGGATGCGCTGCACCTCCGGCAGCAATGCCTCGCCGACCGGCGTGAGCGCCACGCTGCGCTTGGTGCGCTGGAACAGGGGCGTACCCAGTTGCTCTTCCAGCGCGGCGATGGTCTGCGACAGCGGCGGCTGGGTCATGTGCAGGCGCGCGGCGGCGCGGCCGAAATGCTTTTCCTCGGCGACGGCGGCAAAGTAGCGCAGCTGGCGCAATTCCAGGCGGGGATGGTCGGACATGGACTGATATCGGATCCGAATGAGTCGGGCGTCCATGATATCCCCGGCCTTGCAACGCGACAAGGCGAGGATGGCGTGATATTTCCGTCATGGAATTTGATCTATGACAGATATACGCGAGGGCAGATAGAGGGTGCGTGGCGAAGCCGGGTAGAATAGCCCCGCCTGCGAAGCGCCTGGAGAATGCCGCTGCAGGCTTGACCGTCGTCCACCGCTTGCTGAGGAGCCCCCATGAAATACCTGTTGTTGATCGCCACCCTGGTGGCCGGTTCGGCCATTTCCGCCGAAGCCATGGCCAATGCGCAACTGGCCAAGTCCAAGAATTGCATGGCCTGCCACTCGGTGGACGCCAAGATCGTCGGCCCCGCCTTCAAGGAAGTGGCCAAGAAATACGCCGGCCAGAAGGATGCCGAAGCCAAGCTGACCCAGAAGGTCCTCAACGGCGGTAGCGGTGTCTGGGGCGCGGTTGCGATGCCGGCCAACAAGGGCCAGGTGACCGAGGCTGAGGCGAAGGAGCTGGTGAAGTGGGTGCTGAGTCTGAAATAAGCCTCAGCAAACCGCCATGAGAAAAGGAGACCGAGGTCTCCTTTTTTATCGTCTGCATGTCGGTCTGCGTCCGTATGCGCGGACAAGCGATTACTTCAACCACTCCCTGATCCGCCGGCTCAGCACCTCGCAACTGATCCCATAGCGGTCATGCAAGGTCGGCAGCGCGCCCGCATCGAGGAAGGCGTCCGGCAGCCCGGCCATCTGGAAGCCCGCCGGCTGCACGCGGTGGCGCATCAGCGTGGTGGCGACGATCTCGCCCAGGCCGCCGATGACCGAATGGTTCTCGGCCACCACCACCAGTCGGTTCTTCTTGCTGACCTGCTCCACCACCGTGGCTTCGTCAAAGGGCTTGATGGTCGGGCAGTGCAGCACGCCCACGCTGACGTTGTCGGCTTCCAGCGCCTTGGCCACTTCCAGCGCGCGCATGGTCATGAAGCCGCTGGAGATGATGAGCACGTCGTTGCCATCGCGGATTTCTTTGGCTTTGCCCAGCTCGAACTGGTAGTCGTAGTCATCCAGCACCAGCGGCACGTTGCCGCGCGCCAGGCGCATGTAGACCGGGCCCTGGTGCGCCGCGATCTGCGGCACCGCCTGTTCCAGGTCCAGCGCATCGCAGGGGTCGACGATGGTCATGCCCGGAATGGCGCGCATCATCGCCAGGTCTTCGGTGGCCTGGTGACTGGGGCCGTAACCGGTAGTCAGGCCGGGCAGGGCGCAGCAGATCTTCACGTTCAGGTTTTCTTCGGCGATCACTTGATGGATGAAGTCATACGCACGACGTGTGGCAAAGACCGCATAGGTGGTGGCGAAGGGCACCAGTCCCTCCTTGGCCATGCCACCAGCGGCGGCCATGAGCAACTGCTCGGCCATGCCCATCTGGAAGAAGCGCTCGGGATACGCCTTCTGGAACAGGTGCAGGTCGGTGTACTTGGCCAGGTCAGCGGTGAGGCCCACGATTTCGGGGCGGTCCGCAGCGTATTCCACCAGGGCCTTGCCGAACGGGGCCGCCTGCACGCGCTGCCCTTCGGCGGCGATGGAGGCGATCATGGCCGAAGTGGTCAGGCGCGGTTTCTTCTCTGCGACGGTGTTCATGCTTGGCTTCCTTGTTGATAAGACTGGTCGAGAATGGACAGCGCCTGCTGCCATTCGGGCGGATCGACACGGATGAAGTGGTTCTTCTCGCGCTGCTCCAGGAAGGGCACGCCCTTGCCCATCAGGGTATCGAACAGGATCACGCGCGGCTTGGCCTCCTTCAGGTGGCGAGCATTGTCGAAGGCCCGCACCACGGCGGCCAGGTCATTGCCATCAACCCGCTGCACGTACCAGCCGAAGGACGCCCACTTGTCGGCCAGCGGCTCAAAGCCCATCACCTTGCTGGAAGGACCATCGGCCTGCTGGTTGTTGATGTCGACCAGGCAGATCAGGTTGCCCAGCTGGTGGTGGGCCGCGCCCATGGCGGCTTCCCAGGTCGAGCCCTCATCCAGTTCGCCATCGGACATGGAGTTGTAGACGAAGGCCGGATTGTGGTTGTAGCGCAGGCCCAGCGCCATGCCCACGCCGATGGCCAGGCCCTGGCCCAGTGAGCCGCCGGAGATTTCCATGCCCGGCGTATAGGTCGCCATGCCCGACATGGGCAGGCGGCTGTCATCGCTGCCGTAGGATTCCAGCTCTTCGTCGGGGACGATGCCGGCCTCGATCAGGGCGGCATACAGGGCGATGGCGTAGTGCCCGTGCGAGAGCAGGAAGCGGTCGCGGCCGCTCCACTCCGGATCATCCGGGCGCAGTTGCATGGCGTGTTTGTAGGCCACGGCCAGCACGTCGGCCCAGCCCAGCGCCTGGCCGATGTAGCCCTGGCCCTGGACCTCGCCCATGCGCACGGCATTGCGGCGGATGCGGTATGCGCTTGCGCGCAGGTTTGCCAAATTGTCAGACATTGCTAGTCCTTGCGAGATGAATGAAAGCGTGAAAATCAGAGGAAGCCAATCGAGAACCACGGCACGAAGGCGACGATCAGCAGGCCCACCACCAGCGCGCCGAGATACGGCCAGATGCGCTTGACGGCAACGTCCGGATGCACGCGGCCGATGGTGCAGGCGGCGTAGTAGCCCAGGCCGAAGGGCGGTGCGAACAGGCCCACGCCCATGGAGAGGATGATGACCATGGCGTAATGCACCTCATGCACGCCGATGGCCTTGGCCACCGGGAACAGCAGCGGCGCGAACAGCACCATGGCGGGAATGCCCTCCAGCACGCTGCCCAGCACGATGAAGGCGGCGATCGACACCAGCAGGAAGCCATACTTGCCCCCCGGCACACTGGTCATGGCCTCGGCCAGCGCATGCGAGAAGCCCGACTGCGTCAGCGCCCACGACATGCCGGTAGCGGTGCCGATGATGAACAGGATCGCGCCCGACAAGGCAGCGGTATCGACCAGCATCGGATAGAGCCGCTTCCAGTCGAACTGGCGATACACCAGCAGACCGGCGACCACCGAGTAGGCAATGCCGATGGTGGAAACCTCGGTGGCCGTGGCCACCCCTTCGACCACGGCAGTGCGGATCAGGATCGGCAGCAGCAGCGCGGGCAGGGCGATGATGAGCGTGCGCAGCACCACGCGGCCGGGCGCGCGCTGGATGCCTTCGAGGATCTCGGCACTGCGCCAGCGCGCGAGGATCGCCAGCAGGACTGCCAGTACGATGCCCGGCATGATGCCGCCAGTGAACAGCGCGGCAATCGATACCCCCGCCACCGAACCGATGGTGATCAGCACCAGCGAGGGCGGAATGGTCTCGGCCATGGCACCGGAGGCTGCCAGCAGCGAAATGAGTTCACCCTCGTGATTGCCACGCCGCTTCATCTCCGGCAGCAGCACCGGAGCCACCGCCGCCATGTCGGCGGTCTTGGCACCGGAGATGCCCGAGACCAGCAGCATCGCCCCCAGCAGCACGTAGTTCAGCCCACCGCGCACGTGGCCCAGCAGCGACGCCAGGAAATCCACCATGGCCTTGGCCATGCCGGTCATTTCCACCAGATGGCCCAGCAGGATGAACAGCGGCACGGCCAGCAGGATCAGCGAGGACATGCCTTCATCGAAGCGCCCCGCCACCACGGCCAGCGGGCTGGTGGTGACCGTGAGCATGAAGGCCACCGTCGCCAGGCCGAAGCAGAAGGCGATGGGAATGCCCAGCAGCACCGACACCGCCAGCACTACACCGAAGAACACCACCAGGTTCCAGTTGCCGATGGCCTGCAGCCAGCCTGCGCCCAGATACATGGCACCGGCCACCACGGCCAGCAGCGCCACCACGCCGGCCAGGTCGACCAGCTTCTGGCGCGAGATGCGCAGCAGCGACAGCGCAATCATCAGCGCCGCACCGACTGCCACGGCCGCCGCACGCACGGTGTTGGGCCAGCCCAGCGCAGGGGTCTGCACGAACATTTCGTCTTCGGCGTATTCCCACATCGGATGCATCAGGATCAGCAGCATCAGGCAGGGCGCGATGATGGCCAGGGCTTCCGCCCAGGCCTTGCCGCGTTCGCTCATGAAGCCTACCAGCACGGTGGTGCGCATGTGGGTACCGCGCCGCAGGGCCACTGCCGCGCCCAGGTTGGCCAGCCAGAGGAACAGGATGGAGGCCAGTTCATCAGCCCAGGGAATCGGGTTGTTGAAGATGAAGCGCATGATCACGCCCGCCAGCAGGACCACCACCTCGCCCACCACCAGCGCCGCGGCAGGAATCTCGATGGCCAGGCCCAGCCAGTTTTCCAGGCGCGCCGCCAGCGAACGATCATCCGTCACCGGCTGCTCCAGCGACAGGGCGCTCATCCCAGGCTCCCGACGGCGTTCTGCAGCAGCTTCCAGGCATCGTCGCCGAACTTGGCGCGCATGTCCTTGTAGAAGTTGGCCTGCGCCAGTGCAGCCTTGAAGGAATCCTTGTCGGCCTCGATGATCTGCACGCCCTTGCCCTGCAGGTCATTGCGGGCGAAGCCGGCCAGCGAGGCGATGTCGGCGCGTTCGTCCGTGGCGGCCTTGTCCAGTTCGCGGCGCACGATTTCCTGGATGTCCTTGGGCAGCTTCTCGAAGGCGCGGCGGTTGCCGAGGATCCAGTAGGCATCCCACACGTGGTTGGAGATGGTGCAGAACTTCTGCACTTCGTACAGGCGCGCCGTGCTGATGATGGCCAGCGGGTTTTCCTGGCCTTCGACCAGCTTGGTCTGCAGCGACGAATAGACTTCGTTGAAGTTGATCGGCGTGGGGCTGGCACCCAGTGCGGTAAAGAGCGAAGTCAGCATCGGTGCCGCCGGCACGCGCAGCTTCAGGCCCTTGAGATCGCCCGCAGTCTTGATCGGCTTGGTCGAGGTGGTGATCTGGCGGAAGCCGTTGTCCCAGGGTTTGGACATGGTCAACAGGCCCACCTTCTCGATCTGCGCGCGCACATAGGCACCCAGCGGGCCATCCATGGCCTGCCAGACTTCCTTGTAGTCATGGAAGGCAAAGCCGGTGTTGACGATGCCGGCTGCCGGCACCAGGGTCGACAGCACCACGCTGGCCTGGTTGAAGAATTCCACGCCGCCATTGCGGATCTGCGACATCAGGTCGGTATCCGAACCCAGCTGGTTGGCCGGGAACAGCTTGATGTCCAGCCGGCCGCCGGTGGCTTCACGGATGCGGTCGATGGCCTGCTGCGCACGCTTGTTGACCGGGTGCGACGGATCCTGGCCGGTGGCGAACTTGTAGTTGAACTCGGCCGCATTGGCCGGACGGCTCATGATGGAAAACAGCGGCAGCGCCGCGCCCACGGCACCGGCCTTGAGCAGCTGGCGGCGGCTCAGGGTGGTCTTGCCGGGTTTGCTGTTGTCTTGGGTCATCTCTGGTCTCCTGTTTGTTCTGGTATCGGGAAAGATGCCGGCCAGGCCGGCGTGCGAGCATTAAGCTGTGTTTAATGAATCAGCATTCCACCATTAACGTCCAGCGTGATGCCGGTGCAGTATTGCGAGAGGTCGCTGCCGAGGAAGACGCAGGCGCCGCCGATGTCGTCGGCACGGCCCAGGCGCGCCAGCGGAATGGTCTCGGCGATTTCGGCCTTCTTTTCTTCGGTGAGCTTGCCCTTGATGATGTCGGTGCCGATGAGGCCGGGCGTGATGCTGTTGACGCGGATGCCTTCCGGACCGAACTCGCGCGCCATGGCACGCGCCAGCCCCAGCACGCCGGCCTTGGCTGCGGAATAGTGCGGACCACCCAGGATGCCGCCGCCGCGTTGCGCCGACACCGAGGAGATGCAGATGATGGAACCGCTCTGCTGCGCACGCATGGCCGGCAGCACCGCCTGCGACATGTAGAGCGTGCCGCGCAGGCTGACATCGAGGATGCGGTCGTAATCCGCACCGGTGATCTCCAGCGTCTTGACGGGTTGGGTGATACCGGCATTGTTGACCAGGATGTCGATGCGGCCGAACTGCTTGACGGCCTGGGCAATGGCCGCCTCGCAGGAAGCCTTGTCGGTCACGTCCGCCACCAGCCCCAGATGCTGGCCGCCGATGCGGGCGGCAGCGCCGGCCGGATCGGCTTGCGCCAGGTCCAGCACCACCACGCGGGCACCTTGTCCGGCCATCAGGCGCGCGGTGGCGTAGCCCAGTCCGTTGATTCCTGCACCGCCGGTGATGACGGCAACCTTGTCCTTGAGCAGCATGTCGTGTTCTCCAGATGTTTGCGTTGAAGTGAGCAACAGCGGAGACAGCGCGGATGCGCGATGGCGCGTGCTGCCGTGCAGCATGCAGGGTAGTTGACCATGTCTCCGTTTTTGTTCTGATGCGCATGGTCGAACTTTCCTCGCCTGACGACAAGCGAAGTCTCGTCATGTTAAAGTGACGGATCATCATCTTAGCCAGAGCGCACGTCCATGGCCGTTCTCCCGCCTTTACCCAACCTTCAGGCCTTCGAAGCGGTGGCCCGGCGCAAGAGTTTTGCGCTGGCGGCGGCCGAGCTGCACCTGACCGCTTCGGCGGTGAGCCATCAGGTGGCGCGGCTGGAGTCCTATCTCGGGATTCGCCTCTTCGAGCGCAGTGCGCACGGCGTGCGCATCACCACGGCCGGGGAGAGTTACCTGGCGCGCATCCAGGGGGCGATCTCGGCCATCACGGCGGCGTCCATGGACGTGCGGCAAGGAGTCAGCAATACGCTCTACATCCACTCCGCGCCCAGCATCGCCAGCCTGTGGCTGATGGCGCGGCTCAATGATTTCGCGCGCACCTATCCGGAGATCACCTTCAATCTCTCGGCGGCGCACTCGCAGAGCAATTTCGAACTGGGCGAGGTCGATATCGACATCCGCTACGGCATTCCCAACTGGCCGGGACTGGTGGTGGAGCCGCTCTTTGAAGAGCGCATCGTGCCGCTGGCCAGCCCGGCTTTCATCCGTGAGTACAAGCTCAAAAAACCTGCCGATCTGCTGGGCGTGAAACTCATTCGCAGCAACGTGAGCGTGGTGCAGTGGTCGGACTGGTTCGGGGAATTTGCGGACGTGCGTCCGCCGGAGCAGTTCGCGGTACGCTTCGACCGCGCACAGATGTCACTGGATGCCGCCACCCAGGGACTGGGCGTGGCGCTGGAGAGCGCGACCGTGGCCGCGCGGCACATCGAGGAAAAGAAACTGAAACCGGTCTTTGGACTGGATCGCGCCATCAAGGTCAAGGCGCACTTTGCGGTCTATCCGGCGCATCATGCGCGCCGGCCTGCGGTGGCTGCGTTCCTTGAGTGGCTGCGTGAGCAGGCCGAAGTGCAGGATTACTGAGCGGCCTTCTGCTGCCGCGCCACTTCCTTGCGCTTCATGGCGAGATAGTCCTCGCGGCTGACCTCGTGCAACTGGCGGGGATATTGTTCGGTCGCACCGTACCAGGCCGTCAGCCGCTTCTCCAGCCGTTCTCCGGCCGGTGCTTCCAGGCCGGACAGATAGGCATCGATGGCCAGGTAATAGCGCATGGTATTGCGCTCCACCGTGGCGCGGCTGCCCGAGACATACTGCGGCTGTCCGTTGGCCTCGCGCTTGACCACGCTGAAACCGACCTTGTCGCGGCCGGCCGTCATCAGGTAGGCACGCAGCGCCAGCTTGCTGGCCATGCCATAGGAATAGGCATAGCTGAAATGCAGGAAGGAGCGCTTGTCATCCAGCGGAATGGCTTCAATCTCGATGCGATAGTTGGAGGTGTCCAGCGGTCCCTTGTCGGCCAGCATCGAGGACGAAAAATAATCGGCCGCGCTGGCCCCGCCGTGATAGCGCAGGTCGACGCGGTAGGTATCGTTGAGATCCTGTTCGGTCTTCTTGCCGACCTGCATGCGCAAGGTGGTCTGTCCGTTCTCGCGCATCATGCGGCAATACTTGGTGTTGAGGTGCAGGATGAGGATGTCACACCAATGATCGGGGTTGTCCAGTGATTCGCGGACTTGCGCAAAGGGATAGCTCAGCACGGCATAGATGTCGCCCTTGACGTTGCCGCCTTCCTCGCGCGAATTCAGGTAGAGAGGGCGATGGTAACCGTTGTTGCTGAGCTCGCCCTGCAATTCTTCGTAGCGGCTCTTCATGGCGACCGCACCGGTCTGGGTTTGGGCATGTGCCCAGCTGCCGGCAGCCAAGGCACAGGTGGCAGCCAGCAACAAGCGTGAGGTCAGACGGGACAACATCGATCGCAAACCGGACTCCTTTTCGATTTCAGTACATTCGTTCATTCACCGGCGTTTCCCGCCGCGCTCAAAGCAGGCGGGACCAGACGCTGGCACCAAATTCCTTCATCCTCTCACTGATCGGGCGCTGCTCCCATTGTTCCTTTGTGATTTCCTTGGAGGCGCCAAGATCCCGGTCGAACATGGTTTTATTCTGGGCCCCGAATTGCGGGCTCAGGATCACGGCATTGATTTCCTGGTTGTAGACGAAGCTGCGCCAGTCGAGGTTGGTCGAACCGATGGTGGACCAGACGCCATCGATGAGCGCGGTTTTGGAATGCAGCAGCGCGTCCTGGCGCTCGTAGATGCGCACGCCCGCTTCCAGCAGTTCGCTGTAGAAGGAGCGCGAGGCATACAGCACCAGCGAGGAGTCGCTGTGCGAAGGCAGGATCAGGCGCACATCCACGCCGCGCCGGGCCGCATCCTTGAGCGAATCGCGCAGTTGCGGATCGGGCACGAAGTAGGCATTGGTCAGGTAGATCGAGCTCTCCGCATGCTGGATGGCCGAGATGAAGGTGGCGTAGATGATGCTGTAGGGATCATCCGGTGAGCTGCCGATGGCGCGCACGATCTCGTTGCCGGCGGGGGCGACGGGCGGGAAGTAGCGATGGTCGCCGAGGTCGGGACCGCGCTGCTTGCCCCAGGTCTCGATGAACAGTTTCTGGAATTCCAGCGCCACCGGGCCATCGATGCGCACCTGCGTATCACGCCAAGGGATCTGCTCGCCGTCCTTGTTGAGCTGCGGTTTTTTCTTGCGGGTGCTGAAGGACCCGCTGGAATACACGCTGCTGATGTTGATGCCGCCGACGAAAGCGGTCTTGCCATCGACCACCAGCAGCTTGCGGTGATCACGCTGGTTGACGGCCCAGTCCTTGCGCAGCTGCGTCGGATTGAGCGGATTGAATTCCAGCACATGCACGCCCGCATCGATCAGGGGCTGGAAGAATTCGCGCGGGGTATTGATGCTGCCCACGCTGTCATACATCAGGTTGACCTGCACTCCCTTCTTCTGCATGGCGATCAGCAGGTCGGCAAACTGGCGGCCGACCTCATCGTCTTCCATGATGTAGGTTTCCATGTTGATGTGATAGCGCGCGGCCTGGATCGCCTGCTGCATGGAGGCATAGGTGGCCGGGCCGTCGATGAGCAGCGTGACCTTGTTGCCGGTCACCAGGGGCGAGCCGGTGATGGCGCCTTCGATGGCCACGTGGCGGTCCAGCAGGGTGTTGTCGGCATTCTGTGCGCGCAGCTTGTCCAGCGCAGCCTTGGCCTGTGCCTCGGAGAGCACGCCGCGTCCGCCCTTCATCTGGATGGTGCGGGCCGACTGCGTGTCCATGTCGGGCACGATGGTAGGCAGCGAACTGCACGCGGCCAGCATCACCGAGCTCAGCAGCAATACGAGCCCGGCGGCGGACCAGCTCCTCAATCTCATTTTCTTGTTGGTCATGGAAGGATCCCGGTTGGGCGCTGCCATGGACCGCGACGCTGTCCGGCGTCGGCAGGCAACGCTGTGCGGACGAGTATATGCCCGGCCGCAGCGCCGTAGCGCGGCCGCAGGCACGAATCGGAACTGTCCTACAGAGGAAAGCGGGAGCTGCCTACAGGTGGGCGCGGGAGGTGTTGCATCCCGCAGGAGGGGCGGATGGATCGACGGATCCATCCGGCGGGAATCATCAGTAAACGTCGCGGCGATAGCGATTCTGTTCGATCAGGGCATGCAGGCCGGCTTCGCCCAGCAGGTCCGTGAGGACGGCATCGACACCGGCGGCCATGCCTTCCAGGCTGCCGCAGACGTAGATGACGGCGCCCTGGTCCAGCCACTGGCGCAGCTCGGGCCCGGCTTCACGCAGGCGGTCCTGTACGTAAAGGCGCTCGTTCTGGTCACGCGAGAAGGCCAGGTCGAGGCGTGACAGGCGGCCCTGTTCCAGCCATCCCAGCAATTCATCGGCATACAGGAAATCGTAACGTTCGTTACGTTCTCCGAAGAGCAGCCAGTTGCGGGAATTTGCCTCTCCATGCTGCATGCGTGCGTGCAGGTGACCGCGCAAGCCGGCCAGGCCCGAGCCATTGCCGATGAAGATGGCCGGCGTATCGGCCGCGACCGGAGCGAAACCGGCGTTCTCCACCAGACGCAGATCGATGGAGGCATCGTCTGGTGCAAATTCGGTCAGCCAGCCGGAGGCCAGTCCCAGTCCGTCTTCATGCCGGACCTGGCGCACCAGCAGGTGCACCGCGCCATCCTGTGGCACCGAGGCCACCGAGTACGAACGCGCGGCCAGGGGCTGCAACTGGTCGGCCAGGGCTTGGGCTTCCCGTACGGGATGCGTGGGCAGCACGCTGCAGGCCAGCGCGTCGGCCAGCGTCTTTTGGCGGCCTTGATGGCTCACCATGGCGCTGCCATCCAGCTGCAGTCGCTGCAGCAGCAGGGCGATACGATCCGGTGCGTGGCGCGGCAGGATCTCGACCAGTGCACCAGCTTGCCAGTCGGGCAGGCCGCCGTCCTGCGGCTGTATTTCCACGTGATACAGCGGCGCACCCTGGCTGCCCGGATTCATGAGCACGCGTCGTGTCAGCTTCCATTGCTGCCATGCCGGCGCAGTGGTGGGCAGGATTTCGCTCACATTCGCCTGCAGTCCGTGGGCAGCCAGTTCAGTTTCCCATTTGCGCAGCGCCACGCCGGCCATGCGGTCCACTTCCACCAGCGGGAACAGGGGCTTGGCCCCGCACTGGCGCAGGCCATGGTCGAGGGTGTGGCCGAAGCCGCAGAACTGCGCGTAGTGACGGTCGCCCAGCGCCAGGATGGCGTAGTGCACGTGGGCCAGCGACTGCCCTGCGGCCTGGCGCAGGCGCTTTTCGAAGCCGCGTGCACTGTCGGGCGCATCGCCCTCGCCAAAGGTGCTGGCGATGAAGAGGATGCGGCGGTGATGGCGCAAGCTCTCCGGCGTGCTTTGTGCCAGCGCTTGCAGCTGCACGGCGATGCCGCTGCGGCGCAGGCCGGCAGCGGTATGCAGGGCGATGCGCTCGGCCTGGCCGGTCTGCGAGGCATAGGCCACCAGGACCGGTTCGCCTTCGGGAGCGGGTGCCGTGCCGTTGAGGCTGGCACGTTCGGCGAGCAGCGCGGCCTTTTTGCGGCGGCGGTCGAGATAGAGCATCCAGCCGGTGATGCCGAAGAGCGGCATCATCAGGCTGGCGATGGCCATGATGATGCGGCCCGGCAGGCCGAAGTAAGTGCCCATGTGCAGCGGATAGATGGCGGCGATCAGCTTGCCGCCATTGCTCTTGTCCTCGTAGCGTTCCAGCTGCCGGATCTCGCCGCTCTGCGGCAGGACCACCATGCGGCTGCGGGCGCGCTCATGGGGCGCACCGTGATCGAGGAAGAAGATCTGCACTGGCTGTGATCCCTGTTCGGGCAGGCGCAGCTGGGCGCTCTGGTAGTCCGGTGCTTTGGCGAGGAAACTGTTCCAGGCCTGGGTCAGTTCCAGCGGGATGGCTTCGTCCGTGGCGGGTTTCTTCTTGCCTTCGCCGCGTTGCATGGCGGGGCGGCGGCTCTCGCCGGCCAGCGTATTGAGGCCGTCCTTGAACCAGTCCAGCGCCCAGTAGGCACCCGTGATGGAGAACACGACGTACATCACCAGCGACCAGGTACCGATGACCGAATGCAGGTTCCACAGGAAGGAGCGGCCCTGCAACTGGAAGTCCAGCCGCAGCCAGGCGCGCAGCGACAGCGGGCGGCGCGGCCAGCGCAGGTAGAGGCCGGAGAGCGCCAGCATCAGCAGCGCCAGTGCCAGCGTGCCCAGGACGATCTTGCCGATCTCGGTGGGCAGCAGCAGCCAGCGGTGGAAGTGCTCGATGAACTCGAAGAATTCCGCACCGGTTACCGGCGGCAGCAGCGCGCCGGTATAGGGATCGGCATAGCGCACCTCACCGCGCCGCACGCCGGGTGGCGGCGCGAACACCACGCGGGCCGAGGCGCCGGGTTCAGAAGCGAGGGTGAGGGTGGTGACGCGCCGGGCCGGTTCGGCCTCACGCAGTTTGTCCAGCAGTTGCTGGGGCGTGAGCGTGGCCTGCTGGCGCACTTGCACATGCATCACGCCGGGGCTCAGGGCTTCCATGATTTCTTCGCGGAAAGCCAGCACGGCGCCGGTCACGCCGATGGTCATCAACAGGGTGCCGGCAGTAATGCCGATGAACCAGTGCAACTGGAACCAGATCTTCTTGAACATGTATCACTAGGGCGGCGAGAGGCGCGCATGCGCCTTGTTGGTCTTGTCTGCCGGGCCGCAGCGGGGGCGACCGGCGGGTCAGGCCGCTATTATAGTTCAGATGAAAATGATTCTTATTGGTATCTGGAGACTGCCATGTAAAGAACAGCGATGAGGTTAGCCCAACATCATCTTCAACATCGTCCGCGTCAACACACTCCCCTCATCAGCCGCCACATCCACCACGCTCAGGTGATGTTGCCCCGGCAGCGGCAAGACTTCCACCGCATGTCCCGACTGTCGCAGCGTGGCCGCGTAGAAATCGCGCTGGCGCAGGAATTCCGCCGATTCATCGTCGCCCGCACATAGCAAGGCCTGCACGCCATTAGGCATGGCGAGCAATTGCGGGCTGGCCTGCTGGGCGTCCGAGGGCGAGAGGTGCAGCACTTCGTTCAGATAGGACAGCCGCACCGGTTCCAGGTCATAGATCCCGCTGATGCCGCACACGCCGCGCACCGGCGCGGCACCCAGCGAAGCAATCAGCGCGGCCAGGTGGGCACCGGCCGAGTGGCCCATGAGCCAGATCGCATCCGGATCGAAGCGCAGCGCCGCGGCCTTGGCATACAGCATGCGCAGCGCGCGTCCGCAGTCGGCGGCGATGTCGCCCATGCGCACCTGCGGGGCCAGGCGGTAATTGATGAGGGCCACGTTGATGTCCTGGGCCAGGTAGGGCAGGGCCAGCTGGCTGAACTGGTGCTTGTCCAGCGAGCGCCAGTAGCCGCCGTGGATGAAGACCAGCAGGGGCCGGCCATTGCTGCGCCCGGGAAAGAAATCCAGCGTCTGCAGCGCATCCTCGCCGTAAGGCACATCGGTCAGATGCGGATGCGCTTGCCGCGCCGCTTCTCCCTCGCGCGCAAAGCGGTCGAAATACGCCTGGAAATCCGTAATACGCAGGCGCACGTTGTATTGCTCGTCGAGCGCCTCGCGGTCATAGTCGCGGTAGATGTTCATGTTGTCTCCCCGGCCTTCTGGCCAAAGTCGTTGTCCTGCCCGGATTCATTCCGCAAAGTGCGCCGAGATCAGGTTGCGCAGCCAGACATTGCCTTCGTCCTGATTGTAGCGGCGATGCCAGAACATGTTGGTCTGCAGCGCCGGCAGGCGTAACGGCGGTTTGATGTAACGCAGTCCGAAGGGCGCGGCAGCACTCTCGGCCAGCTTGCGCGGTACCGTCACCACCAGCGCCGTGGTGCTGACGATGTAAGGAACCGCCGTGAAATGCGGCACCCGGAAGCGCACGCTGGGCAGCACGCCCGCCTTCTCCAGATTCTGGTTGATGCGATCATAAGGACTCTCCAGCGAAGACACCATCAGGTGCTCGGCCGCCAGGAATTCCTTGAGGCTGACTTCGCCGCGCTTGTCCAGCGCATGGCCGATACGGAACATGCTCACGTATTCCTGGCGGAACAATCGCCGCTGGTACAGCGCCTCCGACAGATTGTCGAACGCGCCGATGGCCAGGTCCACCCGGCCGGCTTCCATTTCACTCTTCAGGTCGATGGCGCCGGCACGCACGGTCGACAGGCTCACGCCCGGCGCGACCTCGGCACAGGCTTCGATCAGGCGCGGCATGAAATACACCTCGCCCACATCAGTCATGGCAATCGTGAAGCGGCGCTCGCTGGTCTGTGGCGCAAAGCCTTCCTGCAGGTTGAGAGCACGGGCCACCTGCTGCAGTGCTGCAGCCACCGGCTCGGCCAGCTGTTCGGCAAAGGGCGTGGGCTGCATCCCTTGCGCCGTACGCACGAACAGTTCATCGCCGAAGCTGCGCCGCAACCGCGCCAGCGCATTGGACACGGCCGGCTGCGACAGCCCCAGCCGGCGGGCGACCGAGGAGATCTGGCGTTCCTGGAAGACTTCCTGAAATATCACCAGCAGGTTGAGATCGATGTCGCGCGGTTCGATGAGGGCCATGGTCAGCTCGGCAGTACGGCAAACGCGTGCACTGCAATATTCATGAAATGAATGGATCGTATTTTCGTATTTATATCGTAAAAGAAGGGCGATTGCACTACAGTGACGGCGCGACAACACCATCAAGAGCCGCGCAGCAGCGCCTGCGCACACGGCCAAGCAATCTGCCATTGTCGGCCGCATCGGCCCGCAGATGGCAGGCAACACAACTAAAAAAACGTAAAGACAGACGAGGAGCACGACAATGAGTATCCACGCAAGTGGCGCTCTCCCCACGGTCCATGTGGACCAGGTGGTGGAGCAGGGCCGGTTCGGCACTTTTCAATTCGGCCTGCTGCTGCTGTGCGGCCTGTGCCTCATCATCGATGGTTTCGACGTGCAGGCCATGGGCTATGTGGCCCCGGCCATCATCGCCGACTGGGGCGTGAGCAAGGCCAGCCTGGGACCGGTATTCGGTGCCGGCCTGTTCGGCATGCTGCTGGGCTCGCTGGTGCTTACCCCCGTGGGTGACCGCTACGGGCGCCGTCCGGTCCTGATCGCGTCGACCCTGTTCTTCGCGGTCTGCATGCTGGTCACACCGCTGGTCACCACCATCGATCAGTTGCTGATCGTGCGTTTCATCACCGGCTTCGGACTGGGCAGCATCATGCCCAATGCGATGGCGCTGGTCGGTGAATACAGCCCCTCATCCTCACGTGTGACCCGCATGATGCTGGTCTCCTGCGGCTTTACCGTGGGCGCTGCGGCCGGCGGATTCGTGAGCGCAGCGCTGATCCCGGCGCACGGCTGGCATGCGGTGTTCTGGGTGGGCGGTGCAGTGCCGCTGGTGCTGGGCCTGGCGATGCTGGTCTGGCTGCCGGAATCGATACAGTTCCTGGTGCTGCACCGTCGTGCGCGCAGCCAGGTGGCACGCTGGCTGCGCAAGCTCGATCCCGCTATCCGCATCGATGACAAGACCGAGGTCGTGGTCAAGGAAAGCAAGGCCGAAGGCATGCCGGTGGCGGCGCTCTTCCGCGATGGCCGCGCGGCTGTCACCGTGCTGCTGTGGTTGATCAGCTTCATGAACCTGATCAACCTGTACTTCCTCTCCAACTGGCTGCCTACGCTCATTCGAGACGCCGGCTATTCCACCAGCATGGCCGTGCTGATCGGCACCTCGCTGCAAGTGGGCGGCGTGGTCGGCACGCTGACCTTGGGCCGCTTCATCAACCGCTTCGGCTTCACCCGCGTGCTGGGCACCTGCTTCCTGCTGGCCTGCGTATCCATTGCGCTGATCGGCAAGGTGGCGGCCATGCCGGTGCTGCTGTTCCTGGCGGTGATCGTGGCGGGCTTCTGCATCGTGGGTGGACAACCGGCCGTCAATGCACTGGCCGGTACCTTCTACCCGACCACGCTGCGTTCCACCGGCATCGGCTGGGCGCTGGGCATCGGCCGCATCGGCTCGGTGGTCGGGCCGGTCATCGGCGGCCAGCTGATCGCGCTGCAGTGGAGCAATGGTTCGCTGTTCATCGCAGCGGCGGTGCCGGCACTGATTTCGGCGCTGACCATCGCGCGCCTGCATCGTACTTCCCGAGGAGTGTCCGCATGAATACCGTCACCGATTCTTCCGTCAGCCATCACGTGCATACACGCGGCTACCAGTCCGGCTTCGGCAATGAGTTCGCCACCGAGGCCCTGCCGGGTGCGCTTCCCGCGCACCAGAATTCGCCGCAGCGTGCGCCCTATGGCCTGTATGCCGAGCAGATTTCCGGTACCGCCTTCACTGCACCGCGCGGTCACAATCGTCGCTCGTGGCTCTATCGCATCCGTCCGGCAGCAGTGCATCATCCGTTCGAGCCGATGGAACGCGGCCTGCTGGTGAGCCACTTCGACGACGTCGCAGCGCCGCCCAACCAGTTGCGCTGGGATCCGCTACCCATGCCGACCGTGCCCACCGATTTCATCGAAGGGATGGTCACCATGGCCGGCAACGGCTCTCCGCAAGCCCAGAGCGGTTGCGCCATCCACCTGTATGCCGCCAATTGCTCGATGACCGATCGCTTCTTCTATTCGGCCGATGGCGAACTGCTGATCGTGCCGCAGCTGGGCCGCCTGCAATTGCGTACCGAGCTGGGCTTGATCGATATCGAGCCGCAGGAGATCGCCGTCATTCCGCGTGGCCTGCGCTTCCAGGTGCGTCTGCCGGATGGCGAGGCACGCGGCTACATCTGCGAGAATTTCGGCGCGCTGCTGCGCCTGCCTGATCTCGGTCCGCTGGGGTCCAACGGCCTGGCCAATCCGCGCGATTTCGCCACACCGCACGCCTGGTACGAAGACCGCGAGGGCGACTTCCAGCTCATCGCCAAATTCGGCGGCAATCTGTGGCAGGCGAAGATCGGCCATTCGCCGCTGGATGTGGTGGCCTGGCATGGCAACTATGTTCCCTACAAGTACGACCTGCGCCACTTCAACACCATCGGTTCGATCAGCTACGACCATCCCGATCCCTCGATCTTCCTGGTGCTGCAGTCGCAGAGCGATACGCCCGGCGTGGATACGATCGACTTCGTGATCTTCCCGCCGCGTTGGCTGGCCGCTGAAAATACCTTCCGTCCGCCCTGGTTCCACCGCAACGTGGCCAGCGAATACATGGGTCTGATCACCGGCCAGTACGATGCCAAGGAAGGCGGCGGCTTTGTGCCCGGCGGCGGCAGCCTGCATAATTGCATGAGCGGTCACGGACCGGACGCGGCCACCTTCGAGAAAGCCAGCCGCATCGATACCAGCACCCCGAACAAGGTCGACCACACCATGGCCTTCATGTTCGAGACCCGCAACATCCTTTGCCCGACCCGTCACGCCCTGTCCGCGCCGACCTTGCAGCGCGATTATCAGGACTGCTGGCTGGGCATCCAGAAGAACTTCAACCCGGAGCGCGCATGAGCCTGCCTAGCCTGACACTGAACGAAACCCATGACACCTCGCTGCGTAGCTGGGTCCAGAGCGCAAATGCAGAAAACTGCAGCTTCCCGATCCAGAACCTGCCTTACGGCGTGTTTCGCCGCAGCGGCAGTGAAGAAGCGTACCGCGCGGGCGTGGCCATCGGCGACCAGATTCTGGACCTGCCGGCCGCGCAGGCTGCAGGCGCCTTCTCGGGCTTCGATGAAGCCACGCGCACGGCAGCCCATGCCGCTTGCAGCGGCAGCAGCCTCAATGCCCTGATGGCGCTCACGCCGGCTGCCTGGTCGGCACTGCGCCTGGCATTGTCGCGTCTGCTGCGCAGCGGTTCGGCGCATCAGTCCGAACTGGCCGCCTGCCTGGTTCCGCAAGCCCAGGCCGAATACGATGTACCGGCCGTGATCGGCGACTACACCGACTTCTACACATCGATCCACCACGCCACCACGATAGGGAAGCTGTTCCGTCCCGACAATCCGCTGCTGCCCAACTACAAGTGGGTGCCCATCGGCTATCACGGCCGTGCTTCATCCATCGCGATTTCGGGCCAGCAGTTCCGCCGTCCGGTGGGCCAGACCAAGGCCCCCGATGCAGACCTGCCCGCTTTCGGTCCCTGCAAGCGGCTGGATTACGAACTGGAACTGGGCATCTTCATCGGCGGCGGCAATGCGCTGGGCGAGCCGGTCCCGATGGCGCAGGCCGAGGACAAGGTGTTTGGACTTTGTCTCCTGAACGACTGGTCCGCACGCGATGTGCAGGCCTGGGAATACCAGCCGCTGGGCCCCTTCCTGTCGAAGAGCTTTGCTTCTACCATCTCGCCCTGGATCGTCACGCTGGAAGCACTGGCGCCGTATCGTTGCGGATGGACGCGCCCGGCGGACGACCCGCAACCGCTGCCTTACCTGGATGCGCCGACCCTGCGCGAGAGCGGCGCCTTTGACATCGAACTGGAAGTGCTGATCCAGACCGCTGCCATGCGTGAAGCGGGCAGTGCGCCGCAACGGCTCTCGCTGGGCAATTATCGGGATGCCTACTGGACCGTGGCGCAGCTGGTCACGCACCACACCGTCAATGGCTGCAACTTGCGTCCGGGCGACTTCTTCGGGTCGGGTACCTTGTCGGGTCCCGCCCCGGATCAGGCCGGATCACTGCTGGAACTGAGCGGTGGCGGCAAGACCCCGCTGACCCTGGCCAATGGCGAGAAGCGCGTCTTCCTGGAAGATGGCGATACCATCATCCTGCGCGCAGTGGCTCGTCGCGATGGCTTGCCCAATATCGGTTTCGGTGAAGCGGCCGGCACCGTGTTGCCTGCCCGCAGCCTGGCCTGATCCGATTGTCTTTCCTGAAGGAAGCAAGCGCATGACTACCCTCTACAGCTATTTCCGCAGCTCGGCCTCGTATCGCGTGCGCATCGCCCTGAATCTCAAAGGCGTGCCTTATGAAACGGCGGCCGTGCATTTGTTGAACCAGGGCGGCGAGCAATTGCTGCCCGCCTTCACGCAGTTGAATCCGCATGCGCTGGTGCCGGTACTGGCCGACCAGGGCAAGCTGCTCACGCAATCGATGGCGATGCTGGAGTATCTGGAAGAGCGCTATCCGACGCCCTCCCTGTTGCCGGGCGATGCCTTTGCGCGTGCGCATATTCGCGAACTGTCGCTGGCCATCGCCTGTGAAATCCATCCGCTGAACAACCTGCGCGTGCTGCGTTATCTCAAGCACGCGCTGGCGGTGGATGAGGCGCAGAAGACAGCCTGGATCCAGCACTGGATCAAGCTCGGTTTCACCGCGCTGGAGCAGCAGCTGGCGGCCGATACCACCCGTGGCCACTTCTGCGTAGGCGATGCACCGACCATGGCCGATTGCTTCCTGATTCCGCAGATCTTCAATGCGCGCCGTTTCGAAGTGGACATGGCGCCTTACCCGACGCTGTGCGCCATCGAGGCCGCCTGCAATGCGCTGCCCGCTTTCGAGCAGGCGCATCCGGCGCAACAGCCCGACGCCGCGTAAGCGATCAACCCGGGCTGCGGCGCGGTACCAGCAGGTTGCCGGTCATGATGAGCACGGCTTCGTCGTGCTGGTTGTAAGTCGTCACGCGATGGTTGAGGAATCCCTGCTGCGGCTTGGATTGCGAAGTCTTGATGCCCAGCACTTCGGCTTCCAGGCGCAGCACATCGCCGGGACGGGTCGGACGCGGCCAGCGGAATTCATCGAAGCCGGCACCGATGATGCCGCCCTGGATGTGCAGGGTATCGACCAGCAGGCGCATGGTCAGCGCGGCGGTATGCCAGCCGCTGGCGGCCAGGCCGCGGAAGAAGGTCTGCTGTGCAGCTTCGTCGTCGAGGTGGAAGGGCTGGGGATCGTACTGTTGGGCGAACTGCTTGATCTCTTCGGCGCTCACGGTGAGCGTGCCCGGCGAGAGAAATACCTGGCCGGGCTGGAAGTCATCGAGGTAGTTGAGGGTGGTCACTGAGTCTCCATTCCTGGTATGCACGCTGTAACGTGCTTGTTGTCGTCATGGGGCAGGTAGCCAGTATAACGATACCGCGCCGCTTATGGACGGGCGGCCAGCCAGGTAGTGATTTGCTGGTGCTGATGCATCCAGCGGAAGGTCTGTGGCGAGCGCCAAGCGATCAGTTGACCGATCAATTGATACTCGGCCTCCAGCGTACGGTGGAATATCGGCTCGTGATGGGCGATGCGGTTACGCAATTGTCGGATCGTTTCAAGTGCGTCATGGATGGCCTTGCGATGTTGTGCCACGGAGCGGCGCGGATCGAGATACGGGAAGACGCGCCGCAGGTAAGGATTCCATAGTCGTCCATCATGCCTTGCGGCGAACATGCGCTGCCAGAAGACGAACTTGAGTTCCGCAATCACTTTGCCCGTCTGCCCGATCGGTAGTCCTGCCCGGGCCTTGGCCAAATCATGGCGCGCACCATACGCGATCGAACTGGCGGGCAAGCTTTGTTCAAAGGCGAAGGCCCATGGCCACGCAGCACCGTATTTGGCACCAAGGGCGTCGTCCACCGCATTGCGCAGCACGACTTCACACAAGTGCAGGGGTGTCAGGAAGGCAGCGGAGACCTGCGCGTTCCACAGATAGAGATTGAGTGCGGCAGGGTCGTCGGGGCTGTGGCAGTGGGTGGCCGCCGCGTAGGTCGAGATGCGCGCGGGCGAGAGTGCCCGGTGGATTTCCGCTATCTGTGCCTGAATTGACATCGCACCCGTTAACCCCTATAGTCGCCACGCGAGCCCCGGGATTTGTTAGCGCAAGCTTCCCCCCGAGGACACACGAGAGTTTAACGACGAACCCCGCTTGCAGCGGGGTTTTTCCATTGGGCTTCGGATAAAGCGGAGCAACCTGGGATTTATTCGATGCAGCGGTGACGCGCAACCCGGTGTCACCGCTTCCTCTGCCACGCCATTCGGCGCGGCCGTTCTCATCACGACGACTTGGACAACTTCGCCAGCTGCTGCGTCAGATAGCTCTGCCGCGACTGCATCGTCGCCAGCGTCACGTTGAGCCGGTTGAACTGGTTGGTGTAGTTGTCCTTCAGGGTTTGCAGCCGATCATTGGCCGCGGTCTGCTGGTCGGTCACGGTCTTGAGGCTGTCCTGCAGGCCCTTGGTCTTGGTGGCCAGCGTGCCGCTGTCGCCCAGGATGCTGTCCATCAGCTTCTGCAGCTTGGGCACTACGCCGGAGGTCCCGGTGAAGAGCTTGGCGACCGCGTCGAAATCCTTGTTGCCGGCCGTCGTCAGCTTGGTCGCATCCAGCGCCAGCGTGCCATCCTTCTGGAACGAGATCCCCACCTGCGACAGGTTCATGCCGCCATCGTCGCCCAGTGCGCCCAGCATGGTGCCGCGGATCTGCGTCATCATGTTCAGCACGGAAGATTCCGCTGCCAGCGGCGAGCCGGTGCTGGCCTGGCCCTTGGTGGTGGACGGGGTCTGCTTGGTGAGGTTGGTCACGGCCTTGGCCAGGTTGTTGTAGGCCGTCACGAAACTGTTGGCCGCCGTCGACAGGCCGCTGGTGTCATTGGCGATGGACAGCGAGAAATTGTCCGCCGCCGTCGTCACCTTCGCCAGGTTCAGCGTCACGCCCGAAATCGCATTGCTGACCTTGTTGGTGGTGCTGGTCACCGCCACGCCATCGATGGTCAGCTTGGCATCCTGCGCCTTGGCCAATTGCCCCATGCTGCTGCCGGACAGGCTGGCGTAGTCATTGCTGCCGACCAGCTTGATCGGATCCGTGCCGGCCGGCGTGAGCACCAGATGGTCATTGCTGCCGTCGTTGCTGATGCTGGCGGTCACGCCGGTATTGGCATCGTTGATGGCCTTCATCACGTCGTTCAGGCCGATGGCACCGCTGTTGTCGAGATCGGTCGGGGTGATGGTGAAGGACTTGCTGCCGACCTGCAGCGCCAGGCTGCCGCTGCTGTAAGTCTGGTTGGTCGCCACGCCCGTGGTGGTGACGGTGCCGCTGGGATCGAAGTTGAACACCGCAAAATTGCCGGTACCGCTGACCCGCAGGCTGTTGGCCGCGCCGCTGTCCTTGGCGGTGAGCACCAGGTGGTCGTTGGTGCCGTCGCTGACGATGGCCGCATTGACGCCCGCATCGCTGGCGTTGATGGCATCGCGCACACCGGCCAGGGTATTGGTCTTGGGCTGGATCAGCGTGGTCGAGCCATTGCCGGTCTTGATGGCCAGCACGCCATTGTCGAAGGTGGTGCCCGGCACGATGCCGGCCGAGCTGACCTTGACCGCCTGCGCCAGCTGGCTCACGCCGATGCTGTACTTGCCGGCGGCGGCCTTGGTGGCATCGCGCGGGGCCTGGATCTGCGTCACCGAGCCCGACACGCTGGGGTCATAGCTCAGCCCGGACAACGAATTGTTGGCCGTGACCTTGATGGTGTTGGCCGTGCCGCCGGTATTGGATTCCAGGACCAGATGGTCGCCGCTGCCATCGGTGACGATGGAGGCCGTCACGCCGGCCTTGGAGGCATTGATGGTATCGCGCACGCCCGCCAGCGTGGCATTGGCCTGCAGCGTGATGAAGGTGGGCGAGTTGGTGCCGATCTTGATGGCGATCGAGTCGCCGGCATTGAAGGTGGCGCCGCTGGCATAGCCACCGGATTTCAGCTTCTGTGCCAGGACCTTGGTCGAGTCGTCACTGTTGGCTTCTGCCGTGAACGGATCGGTGGTCAGGCTGGTGCCGGTGCCGGCATTGGACACGGTGGTCTTCTGTGCGCTGAAACTGGCGGCCGTCATGACCTTCAGGGCGCTTTGATAGCTGGTCAGCGCATTCTTCAGCGAGCCATACGCGGAAATGAGCGTATTGAAGCCGCTTTCCTTGGTCTTCAGCGGTGTGAGCTTGGACTTGCTCTCGACCGCGATCAGCTGGTTGACCAGCGTCGAAACGTCAAGCGGACCGGCCGATGTCGAGATCGTCCCAGTGGAAGTTGCCATGTTGACCCCTAAGCAAACGTGATGTTCTTGTAATTTGAGAAACTGACCCTTCGTCAGCACACCCGAAGGTTAACGGCACGTCTTTACAAAAGTAAAGGGGAGTTTGCTGACCAATAGTGGTGTTTTTCTGGGGGATTTGTGGAGATTGGATGGAGATGCCGCAATCCGGCCTTCGCGGAGGGCATAAATGTAAAGATGAGGCCGAGGGCTTCCTGCCCTGGAAAGAACTTGCTGTGCGGAAATTGACAGGGGGGTGTGCAAAAACGATCAGGACCATCCGCGATCGTCTGTACAGAAAAAGGGGCAGGAAAAAAGCCAGGAAAAAGGCCAGGAAAAACCTGCGGAAAACCGTGCAGACAGCGCTATCGCCACCTGCAGAGCGTGCCTGGCTGGCGCCGCACGGCATCGTCCGGCGGCGGCCAGCTCATGCGCCTCAGGTCTGGATGAATTTTTCCAGTGGATAGTGATGCTTGATGAAGGGCGACTTGATGACGATGTAGCTGAAATACTTCTCGATGCGCAGGTTCTGTTCCAGCAGCGATTCGATCACGCTCTGGTAGTGCACCACGCTGCGGGTCATGAACTTGAGCAGGTAGTCATAGCCACCGCTGACCAGATGGCATTCGATGATTTCATCGACGTTGCGGATGGTGGCTTCGAACTTGGCGAAGTCTTCGCGCCGATGGTCCGACAGCGTCACCTCGGTGAACACGATCTGGACGTCGGCCAGTTTCTCCAGACGGATATACGCGCCATAGCCGCTGATGTAGCCGGCCTTCTCCAGGCGTTTGACACGGATCAGGCAGGGACTGGGCGAGAGGCCGACGGCGTCGGCCAGGATTACATTGGTAATGCGGCTATTCTGCTGCAGGTGACACAAAATCCTCAGATCGATCCGGTCCAGTTTCAACGCGCCGTTAGTCATCATGTTGCCTCGGGTTATTCGACTCAGCCTGCCGGTCTGCCTCGCGTATCGCACGCAGCGCAATCCGGCAGGATGTAGCAGGGCATTTTAACCCCTCCGGCGGCGATTGCCCCATCGTGCCGGAGGCGATACTCGCATGGGCCGGCTCAGCGCACGGCCTGGCGCACCTCGGGTTGGGCCAGCACCTCGTCGAGGATGGCCCGCAGGCGCGCAAACATCAGTGCAAAATCCTCTTCCGTGTAGCACAGCGCAGGCGCGAAGCCGAGGATGTTGTCACCGAAGGCGCGGAACACCAGGCCATGGCGATAGGCCACCTGGAAGATGCGATCATGCAGCTTCAGCTCGGGCGCAAAGCGGGCCTTGGTCTGCTTGTCGGCCACCAGTTCCAGCGCGCCCAGCAGGCCACGACTGCGCGCATCGCCCACCAGCGGATGATCGAGCAGGGCGCGCAGGCCGCCGGCGAAGACCGGTTCCAGGCGCCGGCCGTTTTCCAGCAGGCCGCCTTCTTCATAGAGCCGCAGCACCTCCAGCGCCACCGCCGCACTGACCGGATGAGCCGAGTAGGTCTGGCCATGGCCGACCACGGTGCTCATCGGTGCGCCATCGGCAATGCCGTTGTAGACGCGGTCCGACATCATCACCGCGCCCATGGGCGCATAGCCGGCGGTCAAGCCCTTGGCCATGGTCATCAGGTCGGGCTGCACGTCTTCGTCCAGGCAGGCGAACATCGGGCCGGTGCGGCCGAAGCCGGTGATGACCTCGTCCACCACGAACAGGATGTCCAGCTGGTTGCAGGCCAGCTGCATGGCCTTGAGCCAGCCCTTGGGCGGCACTACCACGCCACCGGAACCCTGGATCGGTTCGCAGAAGAAGGCCGCCACATTGTCCGCGCCCAGTTCGGCGACCTTGTCGCGCAGCGATTGCACCGAGGCCGCGATGATCGCTTCATCGCCCTGCAGCTCGCTGCGGTAAGGGTAAGGCGAGGGCAGGTAATGCTGGGTCGGCAGCGGCAGGTTGAAGTTGTAATGGAAATTGGGCAATGCAGTCAGGCCCGCGCCCACCGAGGACGAACCGTGATAGCCACGCTGCAGCGAGATGAAATGCTTTTTGGTCGGCTTGCCGATGGAGTTGTGATAGTGCGTGATGTAGCGAATGGCCGCATCCACCGCATCGGAACCGCCCAAGGTGAAATACACGTGCTTGAGCGATGCCGGGCTGATGTCCACCAGTTTCTTGGCCAGCAGGATGGCCGGTTCCGAGGCGAAATGGAAATAGCCGGTGGCATAGGGCAGGCGCTGCATTTGCTCGGTGGCGGCACGGATCACGCTCTCCTGGCCATAGCCGGTGTTGACGCACCACAGTCCCGAAAAGGCATCCAGCAGCTGCTTGTCCTGGTGATCGGTCAGGTAGGCGCCGTGGCCCGACTTGAGGATGATGGGTCCCAGTTCTTCATGCTCGCGGAAGCTGGCAACGGGGTGGATCAGGTGGCTGCGGTCGAGCGCGGCCAGGGCGGAAGTTTGCATAGAGGTGGACTCGCTGAAGATGCGTTGAACAAGGCCGTGCAGGCAAACGGCACAACCGGCATGTGTTCTATCCTATGCCCTCGGCCTCGCAGGCGATGCGCAAGATGCGGGGCTGAAAAAGCATCTTCATGGGTTTTGCGCGTTGCTGCGGCATTTTCTGCGGCAGCAGCGCGGACACGTCAGCCCAGCCTCAGCCCAGCGCCTGGTTGACGATGGAGAACAGCTGCATGCCCGCATCACGTACCGGCGGCTCACCCTTGCACATGCGCGTGACGTGGTCCACGCAGGTCAGGCCCAGCTTGTCGAACCAGGCCGGCAGGCCGCTCGATTCGAACACGTCGATGCGGATGAAGGAGTCCGAATAAGTATTGATCCAGTGTGCGATCAATCCCTTGGCGCGTTCCGCGTCGGGTGCCACCACCGGCCCGATCACGCGGCCATGGCCGAAGCGGCGCACCAGCGCAAAGCCCAGCATCTCGCCATCGCGGTCCAGTGCCACGCCTTCGGATATCTCCAGCAGTGCCAGCAGCAGCTTGCTGCGATCCATGCCGGTGGCCTGCGCATCCAGTTCCAGCAGACGATGGACGTCATTCTTGCCCATCGGCCGCACGCGCTCGCCCGGTGGCAGCGACACCAGGACCGGCTGCGCTGACGAGCCCTGGAACTGGTGCAGCACATCCTGCTGCACGAAACCCAGTTGCTTGTAGAGCGGCATGCCGGCCGCTGTCGCGTTGACGATGAGGCTGCGGCCATTGACCTCGCTGGCCGCATGCTGCATCAGCCGCCGTCCCAGGCCGCGCCGCTGCAACTCGGTCTGCACCAGCAGCATGCCGATGACCGCATGATGCTCGCCATAGGTGGTGCAGACCACGCTGCCGACGGTGCGCAGCGCCGCGTCCGCGGCGGTGTTTTCCAGCAGGTAGCCTTGCCCCATCTGCAGCAGGAAATTCCAGTCTTCCAGCCGGTGTGGCCACTTGAAGCGCAGCGACAGCCGGTGGCAGTGGCCCAGGTCATCCGTTGCAATCGGCCGCAAGAGCAGGTCGGGCAAGGGCTCGCGGGCGGTCTCGGGCTCGTGGGTGGACAGCGCGGGCATGGTGGCTCCTGTTGGTTTCAGTGAGAGGGGCAGCTAGGCAGGGGAGGACTCAGAGCTGGCCCTGGCAAACGTATTTGGTGTGCAAATAATCATCCAGGCCATGCACCGAGCCTTCGCGGCCATAACCGGATTCCTTCACGCCGCCGAATGGCGCCGCTTCCGCAGCCAGCGCACCTTCGTTGACGCCCACGATACCGCTTTCCAGCGCATCGGTGACGCGATGGATGCGGCGCACATCGGTCGAATAGAAATACGCAGCCAGACCGAAGGGCGTGGCATTGGCGGCGGCGATCACTTCCTCTTCCGTCGAGAAGCGGGTAATTGGTGCCACCGGTCCGAAGGTTTCTTCGCAGCTGCATTGCATCTCGCCGGTGACGTTGGCCAGCACGGTCGGGGCATAGTAGTTGTCGCTTTCGAAGCCGGGGCCCTGGAGGCGCTTGCCGCCGGTGATCACGCGCGCACCGCGTTCGATGGCGTCGCGCACGTGCTGGTCGATCTTGCCAATGGCGCGGGCGTTGATCATGGGGCCGATCTGCGAAGCCGGATCGGTGGCCGGGCCGACCTTCAGTGCCGCCACGCGCGCACCGAGCTTGGCCACGAAGGTTTCATAGACCTTGTCTTGCACGTAGATGCGGTTGGGGCTCACGCAGGTCTGGCCGCCATTGCGGAACTTGGCGGCCATCACGCCATCGATGGCGGCGTCGATATCAGCATCATCAAAGACGATGAAGGGCGCATTGCCGCCCAGTTCCAGCGAGAGCTTCTTCAAGGTGTCGGCCGAATGGCGCGCCAGGTGCTTGCCCACGGCGGTCGATCCGGTGAAGCTGATCTTGCGCACGCGGCCATCGGCCAACCAAACATCGACCACTTCCGGGGTACGTTCGCGCGAGGCCGTGACGATGTTGATGACCCCGGCCGGCACGCCCGCTTCCAGCGCCAAGCGGATCAGCGCCAGTGACGTCAGCGGCGTATCCTCGGCCGGCTTGCACACCACGGTGCAGCCAGCGGCCAGGGCCGGGGCGATCTTGCGGGCGATCATCGCCGCCGGGAAATTCCACGGCGTGATGGCCGCCACCACGCCCACCGGTTCCTTCAGTGCCATCATGCGGCGGCCGGTGACCGGTGCCGGGATGATGTCGCCATTGGCGCGCGTAGCCTCTTCACCGAACCATTCCACGTAGCTGGCGGCATAGGCCACTTCACCCTTGGCTTCGGCAAGCGGCTTGCCCTGTTCGCGCGAAATCAGGCGGCCCAGGTCTTCCTGGTGCGCCAGCAGCAGATCGTTCCAGCGCTTGATGATGGTGGCGCGCTGCTTGGCCGGCGTGGCGCGCCAGGCCGGGAAGGCAGCCACGGCCGCATCGACGGCGGCACGCGCGTCAGCGGCGGTACCGTCCGGCACGGTGGCAAACACCTGGCCAGTGGCCGGGTCAGTCACGTCCAGCACGCGGCCATCGGCCGCTGCGCGCCAGTCGGCGCCGATCAGTTGGGCGCCGGGCATCAGGTCCTGGCGTTGCAGAGTCAGAGAGGTCATGGTGAGCATTCAGCAAAAGTTAATGCAACTATCAACGAGCATTCAATAAAAGTTAATGCAGCCAGCGGCGCGTCATCAGGCCAGCTTGTCCTTGAGCTGGTAATACAGGCCGATCACCGGCAGGAACCACGGCGGCCCGAAGTGGCCGGGGATGGCCGGCCATTCGCGTTCGCGCCAGGGGTTGGCCAGCGCGTCACCCGCCATCACCTGCGCCATGCACTGGCCCATGTGCACCGACATCTGGGTGCCGTGTCCGCTGTAGCCCATGGAGTAATACAGTCCGTCGCGTTCGCCAGCCTGCGGCAGGCGGTCGCGCGTCATGTCGACCAGGCCGCCCCAGCAATAGTCCAGGCGCACCTGGCCCAGTTGGGGGAAGGTCTCGTGCAGGCCCTGGCGCAGGATCTCGCCGCTGGCTGCATCGGACTGCGGACTGGAAATCGCAAAGCGCGCCCGTCCGCCAAAGACCAGGCGGGTGTCCGGCGTCATGCGGAAATAGTGGTGGATGTTGGCCACTGTCGTGTAGGTGCGCTGCCTGGCCAGCATTGCGGCGGCGCGCTCGGCGCCCAGCGGTTCGGTCACCACGATGAAGCTGCCGATGGGCACGATGCGCCGGCGCAGCCAGCCGAAGCTGCCATAGGCACCGTGACGGCTGGCCCCGGTGGCCAGCAGCACCTGCTTGGCCGTGATGGTGCCGCGTGCGGTGTGGACACGATGCGCGTGGGTGTCGCCGATGCGCTCCAGGCGCCGCACTTCGGTCCCGGTATGGATGGCCGCACCGTGACGCTCGGCCGCCGTGGCCAGGCCCCAGGCGAAGCGGCCCATGTGCATCTGGCCGCTGCGCTTGTAGAGCAGGCCGCCGTGGAAGCGCTCGCTTTGCACCTCGGCGCGCACGCGTGCGGCATCGAGGATCTCCACGTCGCTGTCCACGCCATCGGCGAGGAGGCGGTCGGCACTGCGTTGCAGGGCGTCCATCTGATAGGGTTTGGTGGCCATCTTGAGCTTGCCGTGGCGCAGGAAATCGCAGGCAATCTGCTCCTGCTCCACCAGTCGCGCCACCGTATCGACCGCATCGTCATAGGCGTGATACCAGGCGCGGGCACGCTCCACGCCGACCTTGGCGGCGACCTCGGCATAGTCCACCGCGAGGCCATTGTTGACGTGGCCGCCGTTGCGGCCCGAGGCCTCCGCCGCCACATGGGGGCCGGCTTCCAGCACCACCACCGAGGCCCCGCGCTTGGCGAAAGCCAGTGCCGCCGACAAGCCGGTGAAGCCGCCGCCGACGATGGCCACGTCAACCTGCGTGGGCAGCTCGCGCGTGGGGGAGATGAACAGCGGTGCAGAATCGGTCCAGTAGGATTCCAGCTTCATGGTCGGGGCTTCAGGCAGGTGAATGGGGAAAGGTGAGGCGGCAGACGCACTGCGCCACGTCATCAAGGATAGAACGCATAAGCCAGCGCCGTGACGCGAACTGCCCGCCGCCAGCGGCATGGCATGCCGTTGTGGCGGGGCGGTTCGGCATTTTGTTTGCCATGCGGCATCTCCGGATGAAGTGGCGGTGAGGCATCAGTAACCGCGCTGGCGGTCGATCAGGCCCAGCAGCGGCAGACCCGCGCGATGGCGGCGCAGGTTTTCCAGCACCGCATCGACCGCGCCATCGGGCTGGGTCATGCTGGCGATGTGCGGCGTGAGCACGATGTCGGGATGGGTCCAGAAGGGATGGCCCTGGGGCAGGGGTTCGGTCTCGCACACGTCCAGCACGGCGGCGCTGAGCTGGCCGTCATTGAGGGCGGCCAGCAGATCCTCTTCCACCAGATGGCCACCGCGTCCGACGTTGACCAGCGCGGCACCGCGCGGCAATTGCGCAAACAGCTCGCGGTTGAGCAGGCCGCGCGTATCGTCGGTCAGCGGCACCAGGCATACCAGCACATCGGTGCGCGCCAGGAAGTCGCGCAGGCCATCGCTGCCGCTGTAGCAATCGATGCCGTCCATCTGGTGCGCCGAACGGCTCCATCCTGCGCAGGGGAAACCCAGACCGAGCAACTGCTGCAGCACGGCGCGCCCCAGCATGCCCAGTCCGAGCACACCGACGCGGCAGGCCGAGGCCGGGCGCACGCGATGGGCGCGCCACACCTGGTCACGTTGCTGGCGCGCATAAATCCGGCTGTCACGATGGAGGCCCAGCACGGCGTGCGTCACGTACTGCACCATGCCGGCGGCGATGCCGGGCTCGGTCATGCGCACCACCGGCAGGTCCGGGGGCAGGGTGGACATGTCGAACTGGTCGATGCCGGCCCCGACCGAGAACAGGATTTCCAGATGGGGGAAGCGCTGGGCGATATCCTCCGGCGGCGTCCATGCGGCCAGATAGCGCACGCTGCTGCCATCGCCTTCATGCGGCCAGATATGGAAGGGCAGCTCAGGGGCCTTCTCGGCAAACAGTTGCGCCCATTCGGCGCCGCGTACCGGATCGGCCTTGTAGAGAAAAGTCATGGTGGTCTCGTGCGGGCCGTTCAGCCCAGTGCCTGGTTGATCATGGAATAGGTGCGCCACGCCGTGGCGGGCGCGGGCGGGGTGCCACGGCACATGCTGACCACGTTGTCCACGCAGGTCAGGCCGATCTCTTCGAGCCACGGTTTGAGGCCGGTCCGGCCCGGCACGTCGATGCGCAGATAAGCGCCGGGATAGGCGTTGATCCAGTAAGCGATGAGCGTCTTCGCATCTTCCACATTGCTGGCGATGACGGGGCCGATCACGCGGCCGCGCCCGAACTCGCGCAGATAGGCCACGCCCTTGACCTGGCCCGCCTGTTCCAGCACGGCCACTTCAGAGGTGTCCAGCAGCGGCACCAGCAGGGCGCTGCGGTCCATACCGCTGGCCTGGCGGTCCAGTGCCAGCAGATAAGGCACTTCGTCCTTGCGCAGCGGGCGGATGCGCGCGCCTGCGGCCAGCACCGGGGTGGCACGCGCGGTGGTGCTCTGGTGCTGGCTCAGGGTGTCGGTGACCACGAAGCCCAGCTTCTCATAGAGCGGGCGTCCGGCCTCGGTGGCATTGAGGATGACGTTGCGCGTACCGGCATCCTGCAGCAGGCGCTGCATCATGGCGCGGCCCAGGCCACGGCCTTGCAGGGCATCGGTGATGATGACCAGGCCCAGCGAGGCATAGTCCTCACCGAGCGGGCAGAGCATGCCGCTGCCGGCCACGCTGCGCGTGCCATCGGGTTCTTCCAGTTCCACCGCCCAGCTGCTGCTGACCTGATGATGGAACTGCCAGTCGGCCAGCCGGTGCGGCCAGTAGAGGTGCAGGCTCATGGCGTGGCAACTGGCCAGGTCCTCGGGGCGCATGGGGCGCAGGGTGGTCTGTACGGTCTGTACGGCCTGACCGGCCGGGAGCGTGCTTTGGGTAGTCATGCAGCGTGTCCTTGTCGATACGGTGGCGATGAGGATGAGGCAGGGTCAATGGTCCCTGTTCCGTCAAATCCTATAAATATATAAATAGTTTGCTGGTTTCGGTCTTCTCGCGCTGCGGGCCGCGCCCGCTGGCCGGGTCCGCAACGCTACCCCAGCGATGATGCACCTGGCGCGGCATAGCGCGGCAGCCTTCGGGCCTGCCAATTCGCAATCTTATGGCGATCTGCCCCCTCTTCTCGGCACAAAATTGGGCGGTACCGGCAGTAGCATGATGCAGCCCCCGCAGGTTCTGCTTTGGCAGGCCAGCGCGGTGCGCAAGCAGATGCGGAGCAGGCATCGCCTGCGCAAATGCAGTCCCGGACATGCGCCAGCCTGCGGACACGATCCGCACCAGCTTGGTGAAAATGCCCCAAAGCAGCGCACCCGGCTCGCATTGCTGCACTGCTCGGCAAGCTATGCTGATTGGACCGCAGAAAACACATATTTCTGTTTCGCGGCCCGGTCAAAAAGGAATAAATCGCAAGTTTCGCTATGTTGTAATCCTTCTCATGCAGTCAACCGCAATCCCGCAAGCAAGCAGCCTCCAGCGCAGGCCCAACAGGTGATGCGCCCCCTTTTTTGACAGGACGATTTTCCATGAGCATTTTCAAGCCCAAGTTCATTACCTTCGATTGCTACGGCACCCTGACCCGTTTCCAGATGTCGGAAACGGCACAAAAGATTTACGCCGATCGCGTCTCCGCCGAAGACATGCCGTTCTTCCTGCGCCAGTTCGCGGCCTATCGCCTCGATGAAGTGCTGGATCAATGGAAGCCCTACGAACAGGTCTGCAAGAACGCCATCACCCGCACCTGCGCGCGCTGGGGCATCAAGACCACCGACGAGGAAACCGGTGCCTTCTACAAGGCCGTGCCGACCTGGGGCCCGCACGCCGACGTGCCGGCCGGCCTGTCCAAGGTGGCCAAGGAATTCCCGCTGGTGATCTTCTCCAATGCCGACGACAGCCAGATCATGCACAACGTCGAGCAACTGGGCGCACCCTTCCACAAGGTCTTCACCGCCCAGCAGGCACAAGCCTACAAGCCGCGCCTGAGCGCCTTCGAATACATGCTCGACAACCTGAACTGCAATCCGGAAGACGTGCTGCACGTGTCCTCCAGCCTGCGTTACGACCTCATGCCGGCCTCCGACATGGGCATCAAGAACAAGGTCTTCGTGGCCCGCGGCCATGAACCCTCGACCCCGTATTACGGCTACACCGAAATCAAGGACATCTCCGGCCTGCCGGGCGTGCTGGGTCTGTAAGGCGCTTGTCAGCAGTCAGCAGTCAGCAGTCAGCAGTCAGCAGTCAGCAGTGAGCGGGAGCTGCAGGGCTCCCGCGCAGTTTCCGTATTTCCCGGTGTGCTCCCGCCCTGGTATCAATGTTGCGAGGAGTGTGCCGGACCAACAGGCGGCGTGCCCTCCCGAGGGATCTGCAACATGCAGACGGCAGGGCAGGCCGGTGGTCTTCGTGGTTGAACTTTTATCGTGAGGCATTTCATGAGCAAGCAGGAAAACGGACATCACCCCAAAGAGGGTTCCATCATCACCGGCGATGCGCTGGACCAGGCCCCTGGCGGCTTCACCCGTCGCGACATGATGCGCACCCTGCTGGCTGGCAGCCTCATGACGGTCGGCGGCACGGGCCTGCTGACGGCCAGCGGCAGCGTCATGGCGCAGACCGGCAAGCGCGGCGGCAAGATGCGCATCGCCACCCAGACCAGCTCCACTGCCGATACCCTGGACCCGGCCAAGACCGCGCACTCCACCGACTACACCCGGGTGCACATGTTCTACAACGGCCTGACCAAGCTCGATGGCAAGCTCGCACCGCAGATGGTACTGGCTGAAGAAATGCTGACCACCGACGCCATCACCTGGACCGTCAAGCTGCGCAAGGGCGTGGTCTTCCACGACGGCAAGCCGTTCACCCCGGCCGACGTGGTCTACTCGATCATGCGCCACAAGGATCCGGCCACCGCCTCCAAGGTCAAGGTCGTGGCCGACCAGTTCGAATCGGTCAAGGCCACCGGCCCCAACGAAGTCCAGATCAAGCTCACCAGCGCCAACGCCGACTTGCCGGTGATCCTGGCGACCGCGCAATTCCTCATCATCCGCGACGGCACCACCAACTTCAGCACCCCCAACGGGACCGGTGCCTTCAAGCTCAAGGAATTCACCCCGGGCGTGCGCACCATCGGCGTACGCAACGAGAATTACTGGAAGCCGGGCCTGCCCTACCTGGACGAAGTCGAACTCTTCGGCATCCCGGACGAAGCCGCGCGCGTCAATGCGCTGCTCTCCGGCGACGTGCACTGGATCAACGACGTCAACGCCCGTTCCACCGGCCGCGTCAAGGGCACGCCGGGCTACACCGTCATGGAAACCAAGTCGGGCCAGTACACCGACCTGGTCATCCGCCAGGACCAGGCCCCGGGCAACAGCATGGATTTCACGCTGGGCATGAAGTACCTGCTGGACCGCGAACAGATCAAGATGGCCGCCTTCCGTGGCTATGCCGTGACCGCCAACGACCAGCCGATCGACCCGACCAACCGCTTCTACTTCGCCGGCCTGCCGCAGCGCCCCTTCGATCCGGAGAAGGCCAAGTTCCACCTGGAGAAGGCAGGCGTGCTGGGCAGCACCATCCCCATCGTGGCCTCGGTGGCCGCTACCGGTTCGGTCGACATGGCCGTGCTGATGCAGCAGAGCGCCGCCAAGATCGGCCTGAAGCTGGATGTGAAGCGCGTGCCCGCCGACGGCTACTGGTCCAACCAGTGGATGAAGGTGCCGGTCGGTTTCGGCAACATCAACCCGCGCCCCAGCGCCGACATCCTGCTGACCCAGTTCTTCAAGTCGGATGCGCAGTGGAACGAGTCGGGCTGGAAGAATCCGCAGTTCGACCAGCTGGTGGTGGCCGCGCGCGGCGAGACCGACTTCACCAAGCGCAAGGCCATGTACGCCGACCTGCAGACCATGATCCACGAGAAGTGCGGCCTGGGTATCCCGGTCTTCATCATCAACCTGGAAGGCATGAGCACCAAGGTCAAGGGGATCGATCCGGTGCCGCTGGGTGCGTTCATGAACTACACCTGTGCGGAGTACGTCTGGCTGGACGCGTGAGTCCGGGAAAGTCTCACGCCTGACGTACGCTGTCAGTGGAAGTCGCGCGGGACCGGTCCATCTCGATGGCCGGCCCCGCCACTCGTTACCGAGGAAAGCTATGAATGGAATGATCCTGCGTCTGATCGTGCGCCGCCTGCTGCAGGCGGTGCTGACGCTGCTGCTGGTCTCGGCCGGCGTGTTCTTCATCACCAACCTGTTGCCGGGCGACGCCGCCCAGACCGCACTGGGCCAGGCCGCCACGCCGGAGACGGTGGCCGCACTGCGCCTGCAATACGGGCTGGACCTGCCGGCCCCGCTGCGTTATGCGCACTGGCTGGGCAACCTGCTCTCGGGCAACCCCGGCATGTCGCTGGTCAACAATGTGCCGGTGGCGCAGATGATCGGTGGCCGCCTGCCGGCCTCGCTGATGCTGGCTGCCGTCACAGCCCTGGTGTCGGTGCCGCTGGCGCTGTTCCTGGGCATCTTCTCGGCCATGTATCGCGGCTCCTTCTTTGACCGTGCCGTCAACGTCAGTGCCGTGTCGATGGTATCGGTGCCGGAATTCCTGGTGGCCACGGTGGCCGTGATGATCTTCGCGGTCAAGCTGCGCTGGCTGTCGGCGCTGTCGCATGCCAGCGATGCCGCCACCCTGGGTGCCTTCATCAAGGCCTATGCCATGCCGGTGCTGACCCTGTGCTGCGTGATCGTGGCCCAGATGACGCGCATGACGCGCGCGGCCGTGATCGATCAGTTGCGTTCGTCCTATGCCGAAATGGCGCTGCTCAAAGGCGTCAAGCGCACCCGCATCGTGCTGCGCCATGCCCTGCCCAATGCCATCGGCCCGATTGCCAATGCCGTGGCGCTGAGCCTGTCCTACCTGCTGGGCGGTGTGCTCATCGTCGAGAGCATCTTCAATTATCCCGGCATCGCCACCCTCATGATCGATGCCGTGACCACCCGCGACATGCCGCTGGTGCAAGCCTGTTCCATGATCTTCTGTACCGGCTACCTGCTGCTGGTGCTGACCGCCGATGTGCTGGCCATTGTTTCCAATCCAAGGTTGAAGACCCGATGAAAGCCCTCCACGACTCCACCGGCACCGAAGCGGGCGCGCCTGTCGCACCGGCTGCCGCAGCCACCGCACCCGCCAGGCGCGTGCGCCGCCATTCGACCATGGCCTGGATCGGCATGGTGATCGTCGGCTTCTGGATCCTGATGGCCATCCTCGGCCCCAGCATCTCGCCCTACGACGCCACTGCCATCGTCGATACCGACGTGTTCTCCGGCATGAGCCACAAGTTCCTGCTGGGCAGCGACTACCTGGGCCGCGACATGCTGAGCCGCATCCTCTTCGGCACCCGCGCCACCATCGGCCTGGCCTTGCTGTCGACCGTGGTGGCCAGCCTCTCCGGTACCGCCATCGCCTTGTTCGCGGCCTTCTCGGGCGGCTGGCGCGATGCCGTCATCAGCCGTGCGCTCGATGCCCTGATCTCGATTCCCAGCAAGATGTTCGCGCTGATGATGGTGGCCACTTTCGGTTCTTCCATGTTCCTGCTGGTGCTCACCGCTGCCATCACCTACATGCCCGGTGCCTACCGCATCGCGCGTTCGCTGGCGGTCAACGTGCAGGCCATGGAATACGTGCAGGCCGCGCGCGCTCGCGGCGAGGGCGTGTGGTACATCATGACCGTGGAAATGCTGCCCAACATGATCCGCCCGGTGCTGGCCGATTTTGGCCTGCGCTTCGTCTACGTGGTGCTGCTGCTGTCGGGCCTGAGCTTCCTCTCGCTGGGCGTGCAGCCGCCGGATGCGGACTGGGGTTCGCTGGTGCGCGAAAACATTTCCGGCCTGGGCGAAGGCGCCCTGGCGGTGATCATGCCGGCCCTGGCGATTGCCTCGCTGACCATCGGCGTGAACCTGTTGATCGATAACCTGCGCAGCAAGCGCGCTGCCAAGGAGTAAGCCCGTGAAGCAATTCGATATCTTCCTCGGCAAGGAAAGCGGCGTCGGTGCCGGCGCTGCAGCAGGCGGGGCGGCAGTGCGGCCCCTGGTGGAAGTGCAGGGCCTGCGCGTGAATGCCCGCAAGGACGACGGCACTCAGGTCGAGATCGTCAAGAACGTCAATTTCACCGTGGCCCCCGGTGAAGTGCTGGCCCTGATCGGTGAATCCGGTTCGGGCAAGACCACCATTGCACTGTCGCTGCTGGGCTATGCGCGTTCCGGTTGCCAGATCGCCGGTGGCCAGGTGCGCATCGGCCAGCGCCAGATCGACCAGATGGATGAAAAGGCGCTGCTGGCCATGCGCGGCCACCACGTGGCCTACATCGCCCAGAGTGCGGCGGCGGCCTTCAATCCGGCCCGTACCCTGATGGACCAGGTGATCGAAAGCGCCCTGCAGCACGGCGTGATGGACAAGGCCAGCGCCATGCGCAAGGCGGTCGAGCTGTTCCGTGCGCTGGCCCTGCCGAACCCCGACAAGATCGGTGAACGCTATCCGCACCAGGTCTCCGGTGGCCAGTTGCAGCGCGTGATGGCGGCCATGGCCCTGATCACCGATCCGGAACTGGTGATCCTGGACGAACCCACGACCGCGCTGGACGTGACGACCCAGATCGAAGTGCTGCGCGCCTTCAAGAAAGTGGTCAAGGAAATCGGCACTACCGCCGTCTACGTGTCGCACGATCTGGCCGTGGTGGCGCAGATGGCCGACCGCATCATCGTCCTGCGCGACGGCGCCGTGCGTGAAGTCGGCACCACCGACCAGGTGCTGCATGCCCCGGCCGACACCTACACCCAAAGCCTGATCGCCGCCGCCTGCCCGGCTGCGCGCGTGGTGCAACTGCGCGAGATCCTGCCCGAGACCGTACCGGCCGAAGCCCGTGCCCCGCTGCTGCGCATCAGCGGCCTGGTGGCCGGTTACGGCGCACCGGACCGGCTGGGCCTGCCGGGTGTGCGCATCCTGGATGACATCAATCTCACCATCCAGCGTGGCAGCACCGTGGGCATCATCGGCGAATCCGGTTCCGGCAAGACCACCCTGGCGCGTGCCGTGGCCGGCATGATCGCGCCGGCACGCGGCAGCATCCAGCTCGATGGGCAGAACCTGTCGCCTACGCTGGAAGGCCGCACCCGCGAACAATTCCGCCGCGTGCAGATCGTGTTCCAGAACGCCGATACCGCCCTCAACCCGGCGCACTCCATCGGCCGCATCCTGAATCGTCCGCTGTCCTTCTATCACGGCTTGAAGGGCGAGGCCATGCGCCGCCGCACGGCCGAACTGCTGGATCTGGTCAAGCTGCCTTCCAGCGTCATCGACCGCCTGCCCGCCGAACTCTCCGGCGGCCAGAAGCAGCGCGTGAACCTGGCCCGTGCACTGGCCGCCAAGCCCGACCTGATCCTGTGCGATGAAGTGACGTCCGCGCTGGACACCGTGGTGGCCGCCGCCATCCTGGAACTGCTGGCCGAGCTGCGGCGCGAGCTGCAGGTGTCCTACATGTTCATCAGCCACGACATCAGCACCGTGCGTGCCATCTGCGACGACATCGTGGTGCTTTATGCCGGCCGCATGGTCGCCAACCGTCCGCGTGAAGCCATGATGGCGCCGCCTTATCACCCGTATTCGCACCTGCTGCTGTCGTCGGTCCCGGCCATGCAGCAAGGCTGGCTGGAACAGGTGGCCGGGGCCGGCCAGCACAAGCTGCCGCCGATTGGCGCGGTCGATCCGTCGCCGGAGATCTGCGCCTTCCTGCCGCGCTGTGCGCAGCGCATCGATGGCGTGTGCAACGTGGTACCGCCGCGCCGCCGCAACATGGAACACGGAGGCGAGATTCTTTGCCACCGTTCGGATTCCGACCTGCAGCAGTCGCAGATGCCGCTGGTGCCGGTGGAGGGCATCACCGTCTGACCCGGTGACCCACCCAGCCGCCTGCCTGGCCGCGAGCCATGGCGGGCAGGCAAGGCAGGCCACGAGCATTAAGCCGCATTTAATGCTGGATTCGTTGAGCATTAATCACAGGATCAGGCGCGGCTCGTAGCATCGTCATGGATGGCATGCCGCCGGCCGCAGCGCCGGCCATGAAGCAAAGATTCGGGCAGGACCGCAAGAGCACCGTGGAGTCGGTCTCGCATTCCTGCCCATCCCCAAGGAAACAGGAGAAGAAATGACTGCAGCGTTGGTGTTGTACCGTGCCTCCGGCACCCCCGTATCCACCCCCTTCCATCCGGGCGCGCTGGGCGCCTCCGACCCCTTTGCCGCCGCGCGCGAGATTGCCTGGCAGGGCATCGGCGGCATGAGCGCAGGCCGCCTGCGCTTCGAAGGCAGCCTCGACATCGCCCGCTTCCCGCATCAGGAAACCCTGGTGGTGGTGCAAGGCGAACTGCGTATCGAAGCCGAAGGTGCCGCACCGCTGGTGATCAAGCCCGACAACGGCGTGGTCATTGCCACCGGTGCGGCCGTGCGTATCACGGCCACGCAGCCGACCCTCGTCATGTTCTGCGCGGCCGACTGCCCGCAGCCGGTGCAGCCGGGCGTGTTCCCGCTGGTGGCCGAGGCCAACTTCAAGCCCTCGGCCAATTCGCTGCCCAAGGAAATCCTGCTGGGCGACGTACCCACCTGCCGCAGCGACAATGTGATCGATGAAAGCTCCATCGGCTGCAAGATCGGCACCTGGGATTCCACCCCTTACCACCGCATCGTGCGCGCCCATCCGGTCAATGAATTCATGCACATCCTCGATGGCGGCGTGCGCTTTGCCGAACCCGATGGCAGCGTGGTTTCCGTGGAGCGCGGCGACGCCGTCTTCGTGCCGCTGGGTGCGGCCATCGGCTGGGAGAGCAGTGAGCGCGTGGCCAAGTACTACGTGGTGCAGACCGTCGCCGCCGAGGGAGGAAAGTAAGATGTCGCCCCCGCTCGTGCAGGTCCAGAGTCCTACCATTCCTCCGGCGTCGGCCGATGTGGTCGTCATCGGCGGCGGCATCATCGGCATCTTCACCGCCTACTATCTGGCCAAGCGTGGCATCTCGGTGGCGGTGGTCGAGAAGGGCCGCATCGGTGCCGAACAATCCAGCCGCAACTGGGGCTGGTGCCGCCAGCAGAATCGCGACGCCCGCGAACTGCCGATGGCCACCAAGAGCATCGACCTGTGGGAACAATTCTCCGCCGAGACCGGCGAAGACACCGGTTTCACGCGCTGCGGCCTGCTCTATCTCTCCAACGATGATGAAGAAATCGCCCGCTGGGCGGCCTGGGGCGACTTCGCCAAGACCGCCGGCGTGACCACCTACATGCTCGATTCGAAACAAGCTGCCGAGCGCGGCCAGGCCACCGGACGCGGCTGGAAGGGCGGCGTCTTCTCGCCCACCGACGGCACTGCCGACCCGGGCAAGGCAGCACCCGCCGTGGCGCGCGCCATCATGAAACTGGGTGGCCACGTGATCCAGCAATGCGCCGCACGCGGCATCGAAACCGAAGGTGGCCGCGTCTCGGGTGTCATCACCGAAGCCGGTGTCATCAAGACCAAGGTGGCCGTCATGGCCGGTGGTGCATGGGCCTCATCCTTCTGCCATCAACTGGGTATTCGCTTCCCGCAGGCATCCGTGCGGCAATCCATCATGAGCGTGGCGCCCATGGAGCAGCCTTTGCCGGGCGCGCTCTACACGTCTGGCGTGGCCGTCACCCGCCGCAGCAACGGCTCCTATGCGCTGGCCATCAGCGGCCGCGCGCGGGTCGATCCGACCATGCAGTTCCTGCGCTTCTCCCCGCAGTTCCTGCCGATGTTCGCCAAACGCTGGCGCAGCCTGTCGCCGGGCGGGCTGGAAGCCTGGCGCAGTGGCCACGAGACCCTGTCGCGCTGGCGCATGGATGCGCCCACGCCCATGGAACGCATGCGCATCCTGGATGCGTCGGCCGATCCGGTCTCGATCCGGGCCACCCATCGCCGTGCGGTCGAATTGCTGCCGCAGCTGGCACAGGCCAAGGTCACGCATACCTGGGCCGGTTATGTGGACAGCACGCCCGATGGCGTGCCGGGCATCGGTGAGCTGCCGCAGACGCCGGGCCTGATCCTGGCGGCGGGTTTCTCCGGTCACGGTTTCGGTATCGGGCCGGGTGCGGGCCACCTGATCGCGGACCTGGCCAGCGGTGTGGAGCCCATCGTCGATCCGCGTCCCTATCACCCCAATCGTTTCTCGGATTCGTCCTGGGGCAAGGTGGCGGATTTCTGAAGCAGTTCAGCGCCGCCAGGGCACGGGCTGGAAGGCCCGCTTGGCGGCGTCGAGGAAGACGCGCTGGCGCAGCGTCAGGCCCTGGCGGCCCGGCAGCAGCGCCATGATGGGCGCGGGATCGAGTTGCCAGCCGGGCAGCACGCGCTTGAGGCTGCCATCGGCGACCAGATGCGCGCAATCCCATTCGGAACGCGCCACGAAACCTTCACCATCGAGCGCCCAGTCGCGCGTGATGGTGCCGTCATTGGACGACAGCGCGCCATTGAGCTTGACCGTGAGCGCCTTGCCGGTACGGCGGCCGGCACTGTCGACGGGCGTAAAGCGCAGGCGGCTGAGGTCGTCGTCGTTCTCGCGCAGGCTGAGGTAGGGATACTCGGCCAGGTCGGAAGGATGCTTGACGCGCTGCATGCGTTTGGCCAGCACTGGCGCGGCACACAGGAAGCGCGCATTGGGCGCGAGGAAGTGGCCGACCCAGGAGGAGCCCTTGACGCGCCCGATGGAGATGATGGCGTCAGCGCCGGTGGAAGCCGCCAGCGGACTTTCGGCCAGCAGCAGCGAGATGCTCAGTTTGGGATGGCTGCGGTGCAGGTCGCGGATCAGCGGTGCCACGTAGCGGCGCCCGAAGCCGAAGGGCGCGACCACGCGCAGCGAACCGCTGACGTTGGCCAGGTTGCCGCCGGCCCCGCGGTCCGATTCACGCGAGACGCTGGCGGTGATGGATTCGATGCGCTCCAGGATGTCCATGGCTTCCTGCACCAGGCGCTGGCCTTCGTCGGTGAGCGCGAAGCCGCGCGCGGCGCGATTGGCCAGGCGCACGCCGACGCGGTCCTCGATGCGCTGCAGGCGCACCGTCACCGCCGGTGGCGTCAGGTCGAGCAGGCGGGCGGCACCGGCCAGCGAGCTGGCCGAGCCCAGGGCACGCAGCAGTTGCATGTCATCGAGTTGCAGCATTAAAAATCTCTTAATGGTGAATTGAACGAACATTAAACATCGCTGAAGGTCTTTTGGCTACAGTCCATCACAGGAAATGCGTCGGTTATCCTGACCGGTCTTCCTTCCACTTCAGCCATGCCCATCATGAACAACAACGCACACACCGCCCCCGTCACCCTCAACCCGACCGGTCTGGCCACCCCGGGCGGCCACTACAGTCACGTCGCCATCGGCAACGGCATGGTCTTCATCTCGGGCCAGTTGCCCATCGATGCGAGCGGCCACAAGCTCACCGACGCCAGCTTCGAAATGCAGGCACTGCAGGTGCTGGCCAATGTGGAAGCCGCACTGGCCGGTGCCGGCAGCGACATCGGCAAGCTGCTGCAGGTCCGCATCTATCTCACCGATGTGGCGCACTGGCCCGCCTTCAACGAGATTTACGCACGCTGGGCCGGCAGCGCTCGCCCGGCACGCGCCGTGGTGCCGGTCCCGGCACTGCACTTCGGCCTGCAGGTCGAGGTGGAGGCCACGGCACTGCTGTGACACTGCGCCGCACGCGCAACCAACCCGAAACAAGGACACCCCCGACATGACCCGCACCGCTTCCACCGACATCGTCTCTCCACTGGCGCACCTCAAGCGCAACGGCCGCCTGGATCACTTCTACATCGACGGCCAGTGGCAGCGCCCGCAAGGCGACGGGGTCGCCGCCGTGGTCTCGCCGGCCACGGAGGAACGTGTCTGCGAGATCGCACTGGGCAACGCCGCCGATGTGGACCAGGCGGTGCAGGCCGCGCGCCGGGCTTTTCCAGCCTGGGCCGCGACCTCGCCGCTGGAGCGCGCCGCGCTGCTGGGCCGTGTGCACGCGCTGCTGGTGGAACGCACCGAACTGTTCGCGCAGGCGCTGACGCTGGAGATGGGCGCTCCCATCACCTATGCCCGCACCGCCCATGTGCCGCTGGCGGCTGAACACCTGCGTGTGGCGCGCGACAACCTGGCGGACTATCCCTTCATCCGCCCGCGCGGCACCACGGCCATCGTGCGCGAGCCGATCGGCGTGTGTGCCCTCATCACGCCCTGGAACTGGCCGATCTACCAGATCACCGCCAAGGTCGGCCCGGCACTGGCAGCCGGTTGCACCGTGGTGTTGAAGCCGAGTGAACTGTCGCCGCTGTCGGCCTTGCTGTTTGCCGAGATCGTGCATGAGGCGGGCATTCCGGCTGGTGTCTTCAACCTGGTCAATGGCAGCGGGCCCGAGGTCGGTGCGGCCATGTCCTCGCATCCGCAGGTCGACATGATCTCGATCACCGGCTCCACCCGCGCCGGCGTGCTGGTAGCGCAAGCCGCTGCCGTCACGGTCAAGCGCGTGGCCCAGGAGCTGGGCGGCAAGTCGCCCAATGTGGTGTTGCCGGATGCAGACCTGACACGTGCCATTCCGCCCGGTGTGGCGGCCGCCTTCCGCAACATGGGCCAGTCCTGCAGCGCGCCCACGCGCCTGATCGTGCCGCGTGCGGCGCTGGATCGCGTGCATGAACTGGCGCTGGCAACGCTGGCCCAGATGAAGGTGGGCGACCCCACCGATGAGGCGACGACCCACGGCCCGCTGGCCAACCGCGCACAATTCCTGCGGGTGCAACAGATGATCGAGGCCGGGATGCAGGACGGCGCACGCCTGCTGGCCGGTGGCGCCGGACGTCCGGACGGCCTGGAGCAGGGCTACTATGCGCGGCCCACGATCTTCTCCGACGTGCATACCGACATGGTGATCGCCCAGGAAGAAATCTTCGGGCCCGTGCTGGCTATCCTGCCCTATGACACCGTGGAAGAAGCCATTGCCATCGCCAACGACACCGTCTATGGTCTGGGCGCGCACGTGCAGGGTACCGACAAGGACCAGGTGCGCGCAGTGGCCGCCCGCATCCAGTCCGGCCAGGTGCACCTGAACTATCCGGCCTGGGATCCGCAAGCCCCCTTCGGCGGCTACAAGCAGTCCGGCAACGGGCGCGAGTATGGCGTGGAAGGCATGGAGGAATACATGGAAGTGAAATCGATCCTGGGCTACTACGCCTGAGTGCCTTCATCACCGCCGACATCACGGCCTGAACACATGAGCATCATGGAACACACTGAACATTCGCACGACTCCTTGCACCAGCACCGCGCCCATTGGGCCGGCCTGCGCCGCGACCTGCACGCGCATCCCGAGCTGCGTTTCGAGGAGCATCGCACCGCCGACGTGGTGGTGCAGGAGCTGCAAGCGCTGGGCTATGAGGTCACGCGTGGCCTTGGCGGCACCGGCGTGGTAGCCAGCCTGCCTGGCAGCGATCCGCAACGCGGCATCGTGCTGCGCGCCGACCTGGATGCCTTGCCCATCGTCGAGGCCAATGACTTTGCGCACGCTTCCTGCAGCCACGGCATCATGCACGCCTGCGGCCATGACGGCCACACCGTCATGCTGCTGGGCGCGGCGCGCGTGCTCAAGCAGCAGCCGACCTTGCCGGGCAGCGTGCACTTCGTCTTTCAGCCGGGAGAAGAGGGCGGGGCGGGGGCGCGCAAGATGATCGATGACGGCCTGTTCGAACAGTTTCCGACCGAAGCCGTGTTCGGCATGCACAACTGGCCCGGCCTGCCGGCCGGGCAGTTCGGCCTGCGCACCGGTCCCATCATGGCCGCCGGTTCGCGCCTGAAGATCACCATCACCGGCAAGGGCGCCCATGCGGCCCAGCCGCACCTGGGGCTGGACCCGATTCCGCTGGCCTGCTCCATGGTCCTGCAGTGCCAGACCATCGCGGCGCGCCACAAGGACCCGGTCGACCCGGCGGTCATTTCGGTCTGCATGTTCCATGCGGGCGATACCGACAACGTCATTCCGGACCGTGCCGAATTGCGCGGCACCATCCGCACGCTGTCCTCCACCTTGCAGCAGAAGCTGCAGGAAGATATCCGCCGCATGTGCCATGCGCTGGCCGACGCCTATGGGGCCAAGGTCGAGGTGGAATTCTTCCAGTACTACCCGGCCACCATCAACACCCCGGCCGAGACCGACTTCTGCGAACGGGTGATTCGCCAGACCTTCGGCGATGAACGCATCCGCACCGGCATCCCGGCCAACATGACCTCCGAGGATTTCGGTTTCATGCTGGAAGAGCGGCCCGGCACCTATGTGCTGATCGGCAATGCGCCGCAGGACCGTGCCTCCCACTCGCTTCACCACCCGCACTACGACTTCAACGACGACATCATCGAAGAAGGCGTGCGCTACTGGGTGGCGCTGGCGCAGTCCTGGTTTGGCAGCGGGCTCAAGGGCGGGGCGCTTACCAGCCGTTGAAACGCGGCCAGATTGCCACGCTGCCATCGGCGGCGATGGCCTGGTATTGCTGGTACTGCGCCCCGGTGGCACAGGCGTGATTGGGCAGGATGCGCAGGCGCGTGCCAATCGGCAGGTGCTCTGCGATCTGCCCATCCGGGCTGCCCTGGCGCGAGAGGATGCCGTGTTCCTGGTTGGCACCGCTCATGAGGTAGCCTTCCAGCACCTTGCCATCTTCCGTGCAGACCTGCCCATAGCCGAAGTCGTGCTTGCGGCCTTGCGTGCCGCGGTCGCGGCTCATCGCCATCCATCCTGCATCGACGATGGCCCAGCCTTTTTCGGGCTGGTGGCCGATCACGGTAGTCAGCACGCTCAGGGCGATCTCGTCCATGGTATTGACGCCCACGTTGTGCATCACCAGGTCGAACATGGCATAGACACCGGCGCGCACTTCGGTCACGCCGCGCAGGTGTTCGGCGCGCAGGGCGGTCGGGGTGGAGCCGATGCTGACCACGTCGCAGGGCAGGCCGGCTTCGCGCAGGCGCTCGGCGGCGCGCACGCAGCCGGCGCGTTCCTGTTCGGCCACGGCGATGAGGGCGGCGTCGTTGTCGTAGTCGTAGCTGGAACCGGCATGGGCGATCACGCCGCCGATGCGCATGCCGCCGGCATGGAGTACCTTGCCCACGGCCAGCAGGGTGGCGTCTTCCGGGGCGATGCCGGAGCGGTGGCCATCCACGTCGATTTCAATCCAGACCTCGAAACATTCCTCTTGCGCCTGGCCGAAGGCCACGATGGCCTCGGCACAGACCACGCTGTCGGCCACGATCTTGAGATCGCAGCCCTGGCGGCGCAGCGCCAGCGCCTGGCCCAGCTTGGTGGGGGCCATGCCGACGGCGTAGACGATGTCGGTGATGCCGGCAGCAAAGAACTGTTCGGCTTCCTTGAGGGTGGAGACGGTGATGCCGCGCGCTCCGGCGTGGAGTTGTGCCTGGACCACCTGCTGGCACTTGGTGGTCTTGACGTGCGGACGGAAGCGCACGCCCAGCGCATCCATGCGCTGCTGCATGCGGGCGATGTTGTGCTCCATGCGCGAGATGTCGATCAAGGCGGCGGGCGTGGGCAGGGTGGCCAGGCTCATGGGGAACTCCTGAAGAGGGTAGGTCGATGAGCATCGACTATAGGAGATCAGGATTGCGCTGTGCTTAATGCTCGGTGAATCGAGCATTAAGCTGTGTTTAATGCACCTTCCTGCGCTCTACCAGCCCCGTCAGGCTTCCTGGAACTGCCGTATGGTCTCCAGGACGTTCACGGTGGCCTTGTCCAGGTTGGGCAGGGCGCGATGGGCCACACCGATGTGTCGCTTGAGCACCGGCGACAGCGGCACGATGCGGATGTCCTTGTGGCGCTCCAGCTCGGCAGCCAGGGGCTGTTCCAGCGGCAGGATGGCTGCGCCGTAGCCGGCGGAGACCAGGCTCTTCATGGCTTCGTTGTAGTTCAGTTCGATGCGCGCGCGCGGGTTTTCCCCGGCCTCGGCAAACCAGGCCATGGTGAGCCGGTACATCTGCGTGGTGGCATCGTTGAAGATCATGGGCTTGTCCATCAGCCAGCCGGGCTTGATGGCGGCGGGCGATTTCCAGGTGGCCGGCAGGAAGGCCATCATGCGGTCGCTGCGCCAGTGCGTGATCTGGATGTCCTTGGAGGCCGTGATGGGGATGGCGACCAGTCCGATGTCGAGCGTGCCTTCCTGTAGGCGCGCCATGGTTTCGTTGGAGCCCATGATGTTGACCTCCACATCGATGCCGGGATAGCTGTTTTCCAGCTGGCGCAGTACGCGCGGCAGCAGGTTCACCACCACACCGGTGGAGGTGCCCAGCCGTACCCGGCCGACCTTGCCTTCGACATGTTTCCTGGCGACATCGAGCAGATCGTCGGCATCGCGCAACAGGCGCCGGGCCCGGTCGATCACCAGCGCGCCCAGCGCCGTGGCTTGTACGCGGCGGCTGCCGCGCATGAGCAGGGCGCTGCCCAGGCGCTCTTCGAGATCGCTGACATGCAGGCTGATCGTGGGCTGGGCCAGGTGCAGCGCATTGGCGGCAGCGGAGAAAGTGCCGAGGTCGACGATGGTGACCAGCGTGCGCAACTGGTCGAGGCTGAGTTCTCTCATCAGGTTTCCTGATAGTGGCTGTCATCAAACTCAATTTTACCAATGACTTCGTTTGGCGGATGATCTGCGCATTCATCCAGGGAGAAGTCCATGCGGCACATCGTCAGCCAGGTCCTTGCCCGCGTCCTCGGGGACCATCACGCTTCACACGGGGGCGCTGCGCGGGAATTGCGGGAGATGGGGGCGCGCGAGCTCACTGATCTGGGCATAGGCGCGAGCGAGGTGCCGTTCTTCCTGAAAAAACAAGCGAATGAGGTGCGCCCTCGTCGCCAAAAGGAGCCTGTCCATGCAACATCTTGCTGAACTGATCGCACTGTCCGCCACGCTGAGCGTGGCCACCATGAGCCCCGGCCCCAGCTTCGTGATGGTGGCGCGTACCTCGGTGGGCGGCGGACGAGCCAATGGCCTGCTGGCGGCACTGGGTATGGGCATCGGCGGCGTGCTCTTTGCCGGAGCGGCCTTGCTGGGACTGCAAGCAGTGCTGCTGGCAGTGCCTTCGCTCTATCTGGTGTTGAAGTTCGGGGGTGGTGTTTATCTGGCCTACATGGGCTGGCGCATCTGGCGCGGAGCGCGTACGCCTTTGATGGCGGACGACATTGCACTGCGCGATGCATCACCGTCCATGTCCCGCCGGTCCCTGTGGCTGGGCCTGGTCACCCAGATCAGCAATCCGAAAACCGCCATCGCCTACACCAGCGTGTTTGCCGCCTTTTTGCCGGCCGAGACGTCCTTGCCCTTCAAGGGACTGACGCTGCTGCTGGTCTTCCTGATCGAAGCGGGATGGTATGGCCTGGTGGCCGTGGCGCTCTCGTCAGCGCGTCCGCGCCGCTGGTATGTGCAGGGCAAGCACTGGTTCGACCGCACCGCCGGCGCCGTCATGATGACGCTCGGGTTCAGGCTGCTGCTCTCGCGCATGGGGCCGTGACAGGGCGCGATTGACTGCACACGGGGCCAAGGCACGCCGCCGACGTCAGGCGATCCGACGCCGGCCGTGATGGCCTCACTCCAGTTTGAACTTTCCCACCACCGCAGCCAGATTTCCCGCCTGTCCCTTCAGCGAATCCGCTGCCGCCGCCGCCTGCTCGACCAGCGCGGCATTCTGCTGCGTGGTTTCATCCATCTGCGTGATGGCGAGATTGACTTCATTGATGCCGCCGCTCTGTTCCTGCGTGGCCGCACTGATCTCGGCCACCACGTCGGTGACGCGGCGCACGCTGGCCACCACTTCGGTCATGGTGCTGCCGGCGCGTTCCACCAAAGCGCTGCCGGCGCTGACCTTCTGCACCGAGTCGTCAATCAGTTCCTTGATCTCCTTGGCCGCACCGGCCGAGCGCTGGGCCAATGAGCGCACTTCCGAGGCCACCACGGCAAAGCCGCGTCCCTGCTCACCGGCACGGGCCGCTTCCACCGCTGCATTGAGCGCCAGGATGTTGGTCTGGAAGGCGATGCCATCGATCACGCTGATGATGTCGGCAATGCGGCGCGAACTCTCGGTGATGCCCTCCATGGTTTGCACCACCTGTCCCACCACGTCACCGCCCTGGCTGGCGATGTCGGAGGCGGTGGCCGCCAGCTGGTTGGCCTGGCGCGCGTTGTCGGCATTCTGGGTGACGGTGGAGGTAAGCTGCTCCATGGCCGACGCCGTTTCTTCCAGCGAGCCGGCCTGTTGTTCGGTGCGGTTGGACAGGTCCAGATTGCCACGGGCGATTTCGTTGGAGGCGGTAGCAATGGTGTCGGTCCCCTGGCGCACTTCATTGACGATGTCGCGCAGGCTGTCGTTCATCACGCGCAGGGCTTCCATGAGGCGTCCGGTTTCATCGCGGCCGGCCGGGCGTATGCGCAGGGTCAGGTCGCCACGTGCTACGCGCTGGGCGATTTCCACTGCTTCCTTCAACGGGCGCGAGACATTGGCCGCCACCACGAAGGCCAGCAGCGAACCGATGGCCACCGTCGCCACCAGCAAGCCCACGATCCAGCGCTGCGCCCCATGGAATACGCCCGAGGCTTCTTCATCGGCGCGCGCGCTGCCGCTGGCATTGAGCTTGACGATGGCGCTGAGGTTGCCGACCATCGCAGTGTAGAGCTTGGCAGATTCGCCATTGAAGAGCGCGCGCGTCTCGTCATACTGCTGGTTGGCCGCCATCTCGGCCAGTTGTTCATCCACCTTCAGGTAGGCAGCCAGGTTCTTGCCGAACTGGGCGTACTGTTCCTTCTCCTCGGGTTCGGACATGCGCTGCTCGAACACCGCGCGCTGCTTGGCGAGCGCATCCAGCCGTTTCTTGATGGACTGGTTGGCGGCGGTACGCTCCTGGGGTGTCACCGCCGTGACCAGTTCCAGTTCATTGAGGCGCAGCGGTGGCAGCGAACCCTGCAGTTCGCGCGCGGCATCCATGGTCGGCATCCACTTGTTGACGATCTCGCCGGAAGCACTGTTGACCTGCTTGAGTTCCTTCATGGCGAACAGGCCCTGCAACAGGGTCAGCGCAATCACCACCGCAAAGGACAGCGCCAGTTTTTTGGCGATGTTGAGGTTGTAGAACCAGATCATGTCTTCCTCGCATTCGATTTATATCGTTTTCAGTGTCGGATCCGAACGATGCGGTCGAACGTTTCTGCGAGGCCGCCCGTTTGGCGTGCGGGCGTCAAGAGCAGCAACCGGCCGGGGGACGTGGTTGCGGGAGCAATGAAGTGCTGGTGATGTCATGCTGTCATGCCGTCACGAAGCGTCGGCTTCCTGCCCATCCTGTCTCTCTTGTAGCCAGCGGCCTCCCTTGGCCGCCGGCGCTTGCTGTTCGATGGTCGCATGGCTGGATCGGGCTTGATCTTAACGACCGGCAAGATTTCCATCCAATGAAATTAATCATGCTGGCAATGCGTTAATTGATATCGATTGTTTGATGTCGATTGTTGTCAGGATGTCGTACAAGATTATTCAATGAGGCATGATGGAAGACGCCGCAGCTGCAGTAAGATGTGCATAAAATTCACTTCTCCGCCTTTTTCGCACGATGCGCCGAAAGATTCCTTCCACCCAGGCCATGGCCGTCTTCGAGTCGGCCGCGCGGCACCAGAGCTTTACCAAGGCCGCCCAGGAAATGGCGGTGACGCAGAGCGCGGTCTGCCGCCAGGTGGCCGCGCTGGAAGAATTCCTGGGTCTGAAGCTGTTTCGCCGCACCAAGCGCGGCGTGCGCCTGACCGAAGCGGGCGTGAGCTACAGCCACCAGGTCGGCCAGCGCCTGGATGAAATCGAGCGCGATGCCCTGCACCTGATGTCGCGCGATGGTCATGGCGATACCCTGGAGCTGGGCGTAATGCCGACCTTCGCCACCCGCTGGCTGCTGCCGCGCCTGCGTTCCTTCCTGGAGGCGCATCCGGGCGTGACCGTCAACCTGAGGCCGCGCACCCGGCCCTTCCTTTTTGAAGAGACCAATCTCGATGCCACGCTCTACGCCGGGCAAGCCAGCTGGCCCGGCACCGAGGGCGTGTTCCTGATGCGCGAGAGCATGGTGGCGGTGGCCAGCCCCGAGCTCATCGGTGCCGGCCGCAAGCTCACGCCCACCGAGCTGCTGGCCTATCCGCTGCTGCAGCAGAGCACGCGGCCCTATGTGTGGCGGCAGTGGTTCGCCTCCTTTGGCATGCAGGTGCAGAACGACCTGGTGGGCACGCAGCTGGAACTGTTCTCCATGCTGACCCAGGCCGCCATCGTGGGCATGGGCGTGGCGCTGATCCCGCGCTTCCTGATCGAGGATGAATTGCGGCGCGGCCTGCTGGTGGTGGCAGTCGATCACGATTACCTGAGCACGCATTCGTACTACCTGATCTATCCCGAGCGCACCTCGGAGCGGCCGCTGCTGCGCCTGTTCCAGGACTGGCTGGAAGAACAGGCCAAGGCGTATCGACTGCCCAGCGGATTGGGTTGAGCCGGTGTCGTGGAAGCTGTCTCGACAGGCGGAACCGGAGTGCGCAAAACGCACACGGTGATGCAAACAATTCGTTTGCGCCGGGGCGGGGCAGTCCGTATATTTTTGTCCACCGCCGCTGCGCGAGGACGGTCTGCGAAGACTGTGCTGCTGCAGCGATTCCTGATGCACAAAAGAGGCTTCCATGAGCAAAACGCAGCAACGACATGCATTCGATTACGCCGACCCCCTGATGCTGGAGCAGCAACTGAGCGACGATGAGCGCCAGGTGCGCGACGCCGCCCAGGCCTACTGCCAGGACCGCCTGGCCCCGCGCGTGCTGGAAGCCTTCCGCCACGAGAAGATGGATGTGAGCATCTTCCGCGAGATGGGCGAGCTGGGCCTGCTGGGCGCGACCATCGACGAGCAATACGGTGGTGCCGGGTTGAATTACGTTTGTTATGGCTTGATCGCGCGTGAAGTCGAGCGCGTCGATTCCGGCTATCGCTCCATGATGAGCGTGCAATCCTCGCTGGTGATGACGCCCATCAATGCCTTCGGCACCGAAGCGCAGAAACAGAAATACCTGCCCAAGCTGGCCAGCGGCGAATGGATAGGCTGCTTCGGCCTGACCGAACCCAACCACGGTTCCGATCCCGGCAGCATGATCACCCGCGCCCGCAAGGTGGACGGGGGCTACAGCCTGTCCGGCAGCAAGATGTGGATCACCAACAGCCCGGTGGCCGATGTCTTCGTGGTGTGGGCCAAGGATGACGAAGGCGAGATCCGCGGCTTCATCCTCGACAAGGGGAGCAAGGGCTTGTCGGCACCGGCCATCCACGGCAAGGTTGGCCTGCGTTCTTCCATCACCGGGGAAATCGTGATGGACAACGTCTTCTGTCCGGAAGAAAACGCCTTCCCCGATGTGCGCGGATTGAAGGGGCCCTTCACCTGCCTGAACAGCGCGCGTTACGGCATCGCCTGGGGCGCGTTGGGCGCAGCCGAAGACTGCTACGAACGCGCGCGCCGCTACACCATGGAGCGCCAGCAGTTCGGCCGTCCTTTGGCAGCCAACCAGCTGGTGCAGAAGAAGCTGGCCGACATGCTCACCGAAATCTCGCTGGGCCTGCAAGGCTGCCTGCGCCTGGGACGCCTGAAGGATGAAGGATATTCCGGCATCGAGCAGACATCGATCATGAAGCGCAACAGCTGCGGCAAGGCGCTGGACATCGCCCGCATGGCGCGCGACATGATGGGCGGCAACGGCATCTCCGACGAGTTCGGCGTGGCGCGCCACCTGGTGAACCTGGAGGTGGTCAACACCTATGAGGGCACGCATGATGTGCATGCGCTGATCCTCGGCCGCGCCATCACCGGGCTGGCGGCCTTCTCCAACTGAAGCGAATTCGCCTGCAAGCCGCCTCTACGGTGGCTGGCAGGCGAATGATTTCCTCTTTCGCTCTTCTCTCTACAGCACGCCGCGTTCGCGCAACGCGGCGATCTGCGCTTCTTCCATCCCCAGCAGCGACTGCAAGACTTCTCCCGTGCCTTCACCCAAGGAGGGCGGTGCCTTGCGCACCGGCAGGCGTTCGCCATCGAAACGATAGGGCGGCGTCAGCACCTGCACGCTGCCTGCTTCTGCATGCGGATGCGTGCTGACCAGGCCGGCCGAGGTGGCGCGCGGGCTGGTCAGCGCCTCATGCAGGCCCAGCACTTCACCGCAGGGAATCCCGGCCTGGTGCAGCTTGGCCAGCAGGTCGGCGCGCTTGCGGGCCTTGAGTTCGCGGTTGATCTCCGGGACCAGCACGTCGCGATGCTGGCCACGGCTGACGTTGGTCTTGAAGCGTGCATCCTCGGCCAGGTCGGGACGGTCGATGACGCTATGGCAGAAACGCTGGTACTGGCTGTTGGTGCCCACGGTGATGACCAGCCTGCCATCGGCGGCATCAAAGACGCCATAGGGAATGATGGAGGGATGCGCATTGCCATAGCGCGGCGGATCGTCGCCCAGGATCAGCGCTTCCAGCCCGTAATACGAGGTGATCATCACGCCGCAATCGAACAGCGCCATTTCCACGTGCCGCCCCTGTCCGGTCTGCTGGCGCTGGTACAGCGCGGCCAGCACGCCTTGGGCGGAATACATGCCGGTGAACAGGTCCACCGCCGCCACGCCCAGCTTCAACGGCGGCTGGCTGGCCTCGCCATTGAGCGACATCAGGCCGGATTCGCCCTGGATCACCAGGTCATAGCCGGGCCGCGTGGCTTCGGGACCGCTGCTGTCGTAGCCGGTGATGGAGCAATACACCAGGCCGGGATTGTCGCGGCGCAGGGTTTCGTAATCGAGGCCAAATTTTTGTACGCCGCCGAACTTGAAATTCTGGATCACCACATCGCTCTTGCGGGCCAGCTGGCGCACGATATCCTGGCCTTCCGCGGTCTGCAGGTCGACGCTGATGGAGCGCTTGTTGCGGTTGACGCTGTTGAAATACGCGGTCTCGGTCGAGCCGATGCGGGTGCCCCAGTCGCGCGTGTCGTCGCCGCGTTCGGGGTGCTCGACCTTGATCACTTCGGCACCCAGGTCGCCCAGCACCATCGCACACCACGGGCCGGCCAGCACGCGCGAGAGGTCCAGTACACGGACGCCGGCCAGCGGCAGGGATGCAGTCTGTTCAGTCATGTTGTCTCCTCACGGACGGGATGCGTATTACGTTTTGTTCTTCTGTATTTCGTGCTTGCGCATCCCGGTACTGCTATTCGTTCGTTCTCTGCCGCAGCTGCCGGAAATCGGCGGGCCGTTTTTCGAGGAAGGCGTGAATGCCCTCGGCCGCTTCGTCTTCACCCTGCGAGAGCACCATGTGCTGCGCTTCCAGTTCCAGTTGTTCTTCCAGCGTGGCACCGTAGGCATGCTGGCACAGATGCTTGATTCGGGCCATCGCCTGTGCCGGTCCGTCGGCCAGGGTGGCGGCCAGTTGCACGGCGGCTTCCAGCGCCTGCCCCGCCTCGGCCAGCTGGTTGACCGCGCCCATGGCATGCAGGCGTTCGCCATTGAAACGCTCGCCCGACAGGCACAGCTGGGTCAGCACCTGGCGCGACAGGAATTGCGCAAGGAAAGCCGTCACGCCACCATCGGGGGTGAGCCCGACCTTGACGTAGGCCACCGAGAACTGCGCCTGGCGTGTGGTCACCAGCAGATCGCAGGCCAGGGCCAGCGACAGCCCGGCGCCGGCCGCGCCGCCTTCGACGGCCGCAATCACCGGCTTGCTGCAGCGGCCGATATGGCGGATCAGGTCGTGCAAGCCTTCCAGTTTTTCACGTCGTTGCGCGGGTGCCATGCTGCGGCGCTGGGCCAGCAGGCGCAGGTCACCGCCGGAGCAGAAGAAGTTGCCGCCCCCGGCCAGCACGATGGCCCCCACTTGCGGATCGGCCTGGGCCTCGTCGAGCGCGGCCGTCAGTGCCACGTACAGGTCGGCGTTGAGGGCATTGCGCGTGGCCGGATCGTGATTGATGAGCACGCGCACGGCGCCGCGCTGCTCGCGCAGGACCTCGCTCATGCCGGTACTTCGCGGCCCAGCGCGATGTAGCGTTGCAGGTGGTGGTCCTCGTCGCCGAGCTGGTGATCGATCATCACCAGGCGCTTGGCGTAATGCGACAGCGGCAGTTCCCAGGTCATGCCGATGCCGCCATGCAGCTGGATGGATTCTTCGGCCACCAGCGTGCCGATGCGGCCGATGCTGAACTTGGCCGCCGACAAGGCGCGTTCGCGCGTGAGGCGGTCGGCGTCCAATGCCGCAGCGGCATTGATGACCGCCGAGCGCGCCTGTTCCACTTCCAGCAGAAGATCGGCCATGCGGTGCTGCAGGGCCTGGAAGCTGCCGATGGGCAGGCCGAACTGCTTGCGGGTGCGCAGGTAATCGAGCGTGGCTTCCTTGGCCACTTCCATCGCGCCCAGCGCTTCGGCGCACAGGGCCAGCACGCCGCGTCCGAGGATGCGTTCGAGCAGCGCAGCACCATCGCCTGGGCTGCCCAGCAGAGCGTCGGCGGGCAGAGATGCATCCTGCAGCAGCAGGTCGGCTACGCGGCCACCGTCGATGGTGTCGCTGCCTTGCAATTGCAGGCCCGCCGTATCGGCCGGGATCAGAAACAGCGAGATGCCGTCAGGATCATCGGTTTCGCCGCTGATGCGCGCGGAGACCAGGAATACATCGGCGGCTTCTGCATGCAGCACGACCGCCTTGTGGCCTTGCAGGCGCCAGCCTCCATCGGCCGCTTGCGTGGCGCGCGTGGCCACATGGGTGGGCGCGTAGTGGCTGTCGGCTTCCTCATGGGCCAAGGCGGCCAGCGTCTGACCGGCGATGATCGGTTCCAGCAGGGCTTTCTGTGCGGGCGTGCCAGCGGCGGCGATGGCCTCGCCGACCAGGATGGCACTGCCCAGCAAGGGCTCCAGCAGCAGGCCGCGGCCGATCTCTTCAAACACCACGGCGATGTCGAAACCGCCCCCGCCGTAGCCGCCATCTTCCTCACGGAAGAGCGCGCCGATCACGCCCATCTCTGCCAGCTGCGACCACATGTCGCGGCTCATGCCGGGTGCGGATTGCAGCAGGTGCTTGCGGGCTTCAAAACCATACTGTTCGGTAATGAGACGGCGCAGGCTGTCGGCCAGCATGCGCCGTTCTTCGGTGTGCTCGAAATTCATGGGCGTTTCCTCACAGGCCAAGGATCATCTTGGAGATAATGTTCTTCTGGATTTCATTGGAGCCGCCGAAGATCGACAGCTTGCGATTGTTGAAGTAATGCGCGGCCGCACCGGCAGCGGCTTCCGGACCCAGCGTGCCGCCGTCGTGGCCTTCTTCCAGCGAATGCCACTGATACGGGCGCGCATAGGGGCCCATGGCGCGGCGGGTGAGGGCGGTGATTTCCTGGCGGATCTCGGTGCCGCGTATCTTGAGCATGGAGCTTTCTGCTCCGGGCGCACCACCGCCGGCGACCGCCGAGATGACGCGCAGGTTGGTGGTCTTCATGTTCTCCAGATCGATTTCCACGCGGGCCATGCGGGCCGCGAAGAGCGGATCGTCAGCCAGCGGACGGCCATGGCTGCGTTGCGTGGCGGCGATTTTCTTGAGCCGTTGCAATGCGGCCACCGAGAAGCCGATGCCGGCGATGTTGGTGCGCTCATAGGTCAGCAGGTACTTGGCGCAACTCCAGCCGCGATCTTCCTCGCCGACCAGGTTTTGTACCGGCACGCGCACATCGGTGAAGAAGACCTCGTTGACTTCGTGCTCGCCGTCCAGCGTGATGATGGGGCGCACTTCCACTCCCGGCGCGTTCATGTCGATCAGCAGGAAGCTGATGCCTTCCTGCTTCTTGGCTTCGCGGTTGGTGCGCACCAGGCAGAAGATCATGTTGGCGTAGTGGCCCAGCGTGGTCCAGGTCTTCTGGCCATTGACGATGTAATGATCGCCGTCACGCACGGCATGCGTCTTGACGGCCGCCAGATCGGAACCCGCGCCCGGTTCCGAATAGCCCTGGCACCACCAGTCCTCGCCATTGAGGATACGCGGCAGCCAATACTGCTTCTGCGCTTCGTTGCCGTACTTGATCAACACCGGCCCCAGCATGTTGACGCCGAAGGGCACGACGCGCGGCGCATGCGCCAGGCAACACTCATGTTCGAAGATGAATTTCTCGATCACGGTCCAGCCGGTGCCGCCATATTCCTTGGGCCAATGATTGGCCAGCCAGCCGCGTTCGTTGAGGATGGCATGCCATTGTTCCATCTCGTCGCGGCTCAGGTGCTTGCCGCTGGCCACCTTGTCCGACAAGGCCTTGGGCAGCTTCTCGGCAAGGAAGGCGCGCACGCTGTCGCGGAAAGCTTCTTCGGCCGGGGTGAAATTCAGATCCATTCCAGTCTCCTTGGGGATGCAGCGAAGCGACGCTGCGCTTCAATAGATTTCAAACAGGCCGGCCGCGCCCATGCCGCCGGCGATGCACATGGTCACCACGGCGTAGCGCGCACCGCGCCGCTTGCCCTCGATGAGCACGTGGCCGGCCAGGCGCGCGCCGGTCATGCCGAAGGGATGGCCGATGGAAATGGCACCGCCGTTGACGTTGAGCAGTTCTTCCGGAATGCCCAGGCGGCGCTGGCAGTACAGCGCTTGCGAAGCGAAGGCTTCGTTGAGTTCCCACAGGCCGATGTCTTCCATGCGCAGTCCGTGCCGCTGCAGCAGGCGCGGCACCGCAAAGACCGGGCCGATGCCCATTTCATCGGGCTCGCAACCGGCCACGGCAAGACCACGGAACGCGCCCAGTACCGGCAATCCCGCGCGTTCTGCAGCGCGTGCTTCCATCATCACGCAGGCCGAAGCGCCGTCGGAGAGCTGCGAGGAATTGCCTGCGGTGATGAACTTGTCCGCGCCCATCACCGGGGCCAGCTTGGCCAGCGCCTCATAGGTGGTGCCGGGACGGTTGCAGTTGTCGGCCTCCACCGTCACCTCGCGCAGGCTGGTCTGGCCGCTGGCCTTGTCGGTCACTTGCATGGTGGTGGTGCAGGCCACGATCTCGTCGCGGTAGCGTCCGGCTTCCTGTGCCTCGGCAGTCTTGCGCTGGCTGGCTTCGGAGAAGCGGTCCTGGTCTTCACGCGAGATGCCGTAGCGGGTGGCCACGATGTCGGCGGTCTCGATCATGGGTAGGTAGAGGTCGGGCTTGTGCTCGACGATCCACGGATCCATGCCGCTGTCGCCGCTGTCGGTGGCGCTGCGGCTGCGAATCTGCGAGATGCTTTCCACACCGCCTGCGATCATGGCATCGGCGCCATCGACCACGATGCGGCCAGCCGCCATCGCAATGGCTTGCAGGCCCGAGGCACAGAAACGATTGACGGTGGTGCCGGCGATGCTGACGGGCAGGCCCGCGCGCACGATGGCTTGGCGCGCGATGTTGCGGCCGGTGGTGCCTTCCGGATAGCCGCAGCCGAGGATGGCATCCTCGATCTGACCCGGATCGATGCGCGCACGTTCGACGGCGGCGCGCACGGCGAAGGCCGCCAGGGTCGGGCCGGGCGTGACGTTGAATTCGCCGCGATGGGCCTTGGTCAAGGGAGTACGCGCAGTGGATACGATGACGGCTTCCCGCATCATGGAATTCTCCTGGAAGGATGGTGCAACGGGGAGACCGGCAAGGCGCGCGGTCTCCGGGGAGTTCGGTCGATCGATCAGCCGGCCTGGTTCAGCGATTCAAAATTGGCGCCGCGTTCGACCAGTTCCACCAGTAGCGGCGAGGGCGTCCAGAACAGCGGGTCTTCTGCAGCGAAGGCGCGGATGTCGGCCAGCACATTGGGCAGGCCGACCATGTCCGCGTATTTCATCGGGCCGCCGCGATGGCGCGGGAAACCGTAGCCATAGAGGAAGGTGACATCCACATCCAGCGGACGCAGCGCAATGCGCTGATGGACCACATTGGCACCTTCATTGATCATGGCGGCCAGGTAGCGGCGCTGGATGTCTTCCTTGCTGAAGCTGCGCGGGGTGATGCCGGCACGCGCACGTTCTTCGTCGATGAGCGCCAGCACTTCCGGGTCCGGCGCGCCGCTGCGCGGTCCATCCTGATAGCGATAGAAACCGCGTCCGCTCTTCTGGCCGAACCAGCCGCGCTCGCACAGGCGGTCGGCAATGTGGACGTAGCGCGCACGCGGATCGCGCGTGGCGGCGCGGCGCTTGCGGGTGGCCCAGCCGATGTCGCCACCGGCCAGGTCCACCACCTGGTACGGCCCCATGGCAAAACCGAAGTCGCGCACGGCGGCATCGATCTCGTAGGGCGAAGCGCCATCTTCCATCAGGGCATCGGCCGCCTGGCGATACACGGCCAGGATGCGATTGCCGATGAAACCATCGCAGACCCCGGCGCGCACCGGCACCTTGCGCAGGCGCTTGGCCAGTTCGAAGGCGGTGGCCACCACATCGGCGGCGACCTGGCGCGGCACCACGATTTCCAGCAGCTTCATCACATTGGCCGGCGAGAAGAAGTGCAAGCCGATCACGTCCGCAGGACGGGAGATGCTGGCGGCAATCGCGTCGATGTCGAGGTAGGACGTGTTGGTCGCCAGCACGGCACCGGGTTTGCAAACGCGGTCCAGTTCGGCGAAGACGGCTTGCTTCACCGTCAGATCTTCGAAGACGGCTTCGATCACCACATCGGCGGCGGACAAGTCTTCATAGCGGGTGCTGCCGTGCAAGCGCGCCAGTACGGCGTCGCGCGCTTCTTGCGTGAGACGGCCCTTGGCCACCTGGGCGTCGTAAACTTTTTCCACATGGCCGCGTCCGCGTGCGAGCGCTTCGTCGTCGCGTTCGATCATGGTCACCGGCAAACCGGCATCGAGCACCGCCACGGCAATGCCCGCACCCATGGTGCCGCCGCCGACCACACCGATCTGTTCGATGCGGCGTGGCTGGGCGTTGCGGGTCTCGGGGGCTTTCTGGACTTCGCGTTCGGCGAAGAAGGCGTGGATCAGGCCGGCGCGCTGCGGGCTGTCCAGGCATTGCAGGAAGAACTGGCGTTCCAGTGCGAGTCCTTCGTCGAAGGGCAGGGTGGTGGCGGCTTCCACTGCATCGATGATCTTGTGCGGCGAGAACAGGCCACGTGATTTCTTGCCGGCCTCGGCGCGTGCGGACTCAATGGCCGCTTGCGTGGTGGCCGTATCGGCCAGCCCTTTGCCATCGCGACTGCGGCGTACAGGGGCATGCGTGTCCAGCAGGGCCTGCAGTTCGCGCAGGCCGGCCGCGCGCGCCTGGTCGGCGCTGTCGCCCTCGGCCAGCTGGTCTACCAGACCGAGCGAAAGGGCTTCCTTGGCGCTGAGATGGCGTCCGGTCAGCATCATGTCCAGCGCGGCCTGCGCACCGATCAGGCGCGGCGTGCGCTGGGTGCCGCCGGCACCGGGCAGCAGGCCCAGCTGGACCTCTGGCAGACCCAGACGGGCGTTGGAGAGGGCCACGCGGTAATGCGCTGCCAGCGCCACTTCCAGCCCGCCGCCCAAGGCCGCGCCGTGGATGGCGGCCAGCACCGGCTTGTTGCAGGCCTCGATGCGATTGCACAGTTCGGTCAGCAAGGGCGATTGCGGCGGCTTGCCGAATTCGCGGATGTCGGCCCCGCCGATGAAGTTGCGGCCCGCGCCGGTCACCAGGATGGCGGCCACATCTGCATCGGCCTCGCCCTCTTCGATGGCGGACATCAGGCCCCGGCGTACCGCTACTCCCAGCGCATTGACCGGTGGGTTGTCGATGGTTACCACCAGGATGGCACCTTCACGCGCCAGATGGACCGGGGGCGTTTCGCCCGCCGCCGTGGATTGCTTGGACATGCAGCAGTCTCCTGTTCTAGTTGGTTCGCATAGCGAAACTCAAGTTCGCAAATGGCTTTTGTCGGCAACGATACCGCATTTGCGCCGGATGTGTAAACCGTGCATACCGCAGCGGCCCGATCTGCACAATTGTCAGCAAGGGTCAGGTGGGGCGGGCGTTTGCGGCCGATGGCGAAAAAGGCAGGTTGAGCCGGGGGCCTCTGTTGGCGCTGTTGAAACGCCACATCCGGACTGCTTGTTTTGCACGGCGGAACACACGTTCGCAAATAATTGACACTGCGATTTCAGGTGTGTACATTCCACAGCCAATGAGGGGCGACGTGACCATGCGGCACGGCCCTGCCACGCGGAGATGTGACGGATGGATGAGATTGTGTCGTTCAAGGGTGAAGATGAGAGCCACGACCGGCAGTTCGTCAATGCCCTGGCGCGTGGACTGGAGATCCTGCGGTGCTTCCGCCCCGGGGAGATCTACCTCACCAACACCGAACTGGCCAAGCGCACCGGCCTGCCCAAGCCGACCATCTCGCGTCTGACGCACACCCTGACCCGGCTGGGCTATCTCGAATATTCCGAAGACCAGGGCCGCTATCAGCTCGGCTCCGGCGTGCTTGCCCTGGGCTACTCGCTGCTCTCCGGCATGGATGTGCGCAAGCTGGCGCGACCGGCCATGCAGGAGCTGGCCGACTATTCGCAATGCAATGTGGCGCTGGGTATCCGCGATCGCCTCAGCATGGTCTACATCGAAGCCACGCGCGGCCAGTCCGCCGTGACCTTGCGCCGCGACGTCGGCTCGCGCATTCCGCTGGCCACCACCTCCATGGGCCGCGCGCTGCTGTGCGCCTTGCCCCAGAACGAACGCGATTTCCTGATGGACCACATCCGCCTGCGCAATGAAGAGCAATGGCCCAAGGTCAAGGCCGGCATCGAGCAGGCCTTCAAGGATTACCAGGATCATGGTTTCTGCATTTCTGTCGGCGAATGGGAAAAGACCATCAGCGCCGTGGGCGTGCCCATGATCGATGCCAACGAAGAAAAGATCATGGCCTTCAATTGCGGCGGCCCGGCCTTCATGCTGACGCGCGAGATGCTGATGGAAGACCTCGGCCCGCGTCTGGTGAACGTGGTGCGCACGGTGGAAGCCAGCATGGGCCGCCACTGAGCGGCAGGCAGCAACGAACAGGTCACAACGAGCAACAACGAGCACGGAGACAGACGCGCCGCCATGCCGCAGGCATGACCGGTTCGCAGCAAGGCAGTACCGCAGGTCCATCACAACAAAAAACAGAAGTCAGCGCCATCGGGGTCATGCAGACCCGTTTCAGCCATGGGTGTCCGGTGCCGTCCGGCCGGGATGCGCACGTTCGCAGGCGGCGTCGTGCGCCTGGCATCCATCGCTGAAGCGGGACGTCCCGCGCAGGACAGACATCAACATCACTCAGATTCACTCAGAGGAAAAAGGTGGAGACAATGACGAACAAGCATCAAGGCATCAAGCGACTGGCCCTGCTGGCCTGTATCGCCTCGGCACTGGCCGGTGGCGCAGGCAGCGCGGCCGCCGACGAACTCAAGGTCGGGGTGGAAATTCCGCTGACCGGCAGCCTGGCACGCGTGGGCTCGGGCATGCAGGAGGGCATCAACGTGGCGGCCGATGTCTTCAACAAGACCAACGGCAAGCACAAGATCAAGCTGGTCACCATCGATGACGAATCGGCGCCGGCCAAGGCCATTGCCGCCGTCGAGAAGCTGGCCGGCGAAGGCGTGCTGGCCATCACCGGTGGCTACGGCTCCAACAACATCGCACCGGCCGCCGATGCTGCAGGCAAGGCCGGGCTGGTCTACATGACCTCCGGCGGTGTGGACGACAACCTGGTCAACAGCGGCCGCAAGAACTTCTTCCGTATCAACAACGTGGCCGGCTACCAGAAGGCCATGGTGGGCCTGCTGGACGACATGAATGCGCGTTCGGTCTCCATCGTCTATTCCACCAAGGAAGCCACGGCAGCATTGGCCAAGGACCTGGAAAAAGCCTGGGGTGCCAAGGGACTGAAGGTGACCTCGCACGCCTTCGATCCGGCCATCAGCGACTTCAAGCCCATCGTCAACAAGATCAAGCTGCAGGACAAGCCGGAAGTCATCGCCATGATCGGCTACGAGAATGACTACGTCGGCATCCTGCGCGCAGCGCGGGTGTTGAAGCCCGCCGTCAAGGCCATGGTCGGCGTGTGGTCGCTGGCCACCCCGAAGATGGCGCAGGACTTCCCGGACCTGGTGCCCAATGTGTATGGCACGGCGCTGCTGCCGTATCCGGCGCAGTTCACCACGGCTGACGGCAAGCTCTTTGAAGAAACCTATCGCCGCCTCTACAAGAAGGACCCGGATTACCTGGGCCAGTTCGGTTACGTGCAATCGATGCTGCTGTTCGAAGCCATCGCCCGCGCCGCCGACAAGGGCACGCTGAAGAAGGATGGCGTGGCCGAAGAAATGCGCAAGACCGATCGGGAAACGCTGATCGGCCGCGTGCAGTTCGGTGCCAATGGCGACAACCTGAACTTCACGCACCACATGGGCCAGCACCAGGGCGACAAGGTCGCCATCGTCTGGCCCAAGGCGGCTGCTACCAACAAGATGAATTATCCGGCCGTGCCCTGGTAATGCCCGGGCGGCGCGCAGGCCGCACGGGCGTGCGCGCCGTTGCCCACTCCAACGGAATGCAGACATGAATGAACTGATACTGCAAGCCCTGTACTCGGGGTTGCTGCAGGGGGGCTCCTACGCTCTCATTGCCCTGGGCCTGGCGCTGGTGTTCGGCGCCATGCGGGTCATCAACCTGGCGCAGGGCGAGCTGGTTTTGCTGGCGGCCTATATCGCCTACTCGGTGGAATCGGGCCTGGGCCTGAACCCGGTACTGGCCATCCCCATCGCGCTGGTGGTGGTATGCCTGACCTCGGCCATCGTGTATTTCGTGGTCAGCCGCATCAAGAAGGACCGCGAGATCAATTCGCTCATCCTCACCTATGGCATCGGCGTCATCCTCACCAACGGCATGCTGCTGATCTGGAAGGCCGACATCCGTTCCACCAGTTCCGAATGGTTGCAGGAAGCCTTCGTGCTCGGCCCCTTCTACAGCATGCGCAGCGAAGTGCTGTTCTTCGGCGTGAGCCTCTTGATGATGGCCGCACTCTGGTGGTGGCTCTCGCGCAGCTGGTATGGCCGTGCAGTGCGCGCCGTCTCCAGCAACCGCGATGCGGCCAAGCTCATGGGCATCAATCCCGGCTATACCGAACTGGTGTCCTTCATCGTGGCGGGCATCCTGGCGTCCTTCGCCGGGGTGGCCTTGTTCAGTTACGGTGTTATCAGCCCAGCTTATGGCGGAGTGCTCACGGTCAAGGCTTTCATTATTACTGTGCTGGCCGGTGTGGGCTCGATTCCGGGCGTGCTGATCGGCGCGATCCTGCTGGGCGTGGCCGAGGCACTGACCGTGACCCTGGCCAGCTCGGCCCTGCAGGAACTGGCGGGCATGGGGCTGTTCCTGCTGGTGCTGTTCATCATGCCCAACGGCTTGTTCGGCGTGCGCGCAAGAAGGGGATGAGATCATGACGATGAACAAGAACAAGCTGCCCGCACTGCTGCTGCCCTTGCTGCTGATCGGCGCACCGCTGTTGCTGGCGCAGGACCATTACGTGATGAGTCTGCTGGTGGCCTCGATGGTCATCGGCGGCATCGCGCTGTCGTGGGCGCTGCTGGGCAACCTGGGCGGCATGATCAGTTTCGGTCACGCGGCTTTCTTTGGTGTGGGCGCTTATACCTCGGCGGTATTGAGCATGAAATTCGGTGTGCCGGTATTGCTGGGCTTGCTGCTGGGCGGCGTCGGTGCACTGATTGCGGCACTGGCGATGCTGCCGGTATTACGCCTGCGCGGTCCGTATTTCGCGCTGGCGATCCTGGCGTATGCGCACATCTTCCGCATCCTGGCCACCGAGTGGACCTCGATGACTGGTGGCTCGGGCGGGCTCTCCAACATTGCGCGCCTGCCGACGGTGATGGGGGTGGACCTGTCGAGCAAGATCGGCGCGTATTTCGTGATCCTGCTGATCGTGGCGGTGTTTGCGCTGGTGTATGCGCGGGTGCGCGAGAGCCACTATGGACTGGCCCTGCGCGCCATGCATGAGAGCGAGGACGCGACCCGCGTGGTGGGCGTCAACAGCACCGTGCTCAAGGGCATGATGCTGCTGCTGTCGGCCTTCATGTGCGGTGTGGTGGGTGCCTTCAATGCGCACTACATCAGCTTCCTGGAACCGGACTATGCCTTCAGCGCCCTGTGGGTCACGATCCCCATCGTAGCGGCCATCTTCGGGGGCTACCGCAGCATCACCGGACCGGTGGTCGGAGCGGTGGTGGTCTATCTGCTGGACCAGCTGGTGTTCAAGAACATCATTCCTTCCGGCCATCAGCTGGTGCTGGGGGCCTTGCTGGTGGCGATGATCGTCTTCAGTCCGGACGGCTTGCTGCCACTGCTGCGCAAGCTGGGCAAAGGCAAATCCGCAGGAGGCAAGCATGCTGCAACTTGAAAAAGTCTCGGTGCGCTTCGGCGGCCTGACGGCGGTTGATGAAGTCACGCTGCAGGTCGGCACCGGCGACGTGGTCGGACTGGTCGGCGCCAATGGCGCGGGCAAGACCACGCTCTTCAATGCCATCTCCGGACTGGTGCGTCCGACCAGCGGCAGCATCCGCTTCAATGGGGCCGACATCCTGCATGCGCCGCTGCACCGCCGTGCGCGGCTGGGCATCGGCCGCACCTTCCAGATTCCGCAGCCCATGCATGAACTGACGGTGCGGCAGAACCTGATCGTGGCGCAGCGCTTTTCCACCGGCAAGGTGGATGCGGCCAAGATCGACGAAGTGCTGGCCTTCACGGGCCTGGCCGAAAAGGCCGAGCGCGATGCCGCCACCGAACTGGCGCTGACCGAACTGAAAGCGCTGGAAGTGGCCAAGGCTCTCGCCACCCAGCCCAAGCTGCTGCTGCTCGATGAAGTGCTGGCCGGGCTGGAGACCAATGGCAAGCGCCGTTTCATGCAGATGCTCAAGGGCCTGCATGAGGCCTTTGCGGTGGGCATCGTCATCATCGAACATGACATCGAGACCATCAGCAACCTGTGCCCGCGCGTGGCCGTGCTCAACTTCGGCCAGCTCATCGCCGAGGGCGCGCCGGCGCAGGTGTTCAATGATCCTGCAGTCATCAAGAGTTATACGGGAGCGTGAATGCTTGAAGTCACCAACCTGCGCGCCGGCTACGGTGCCATCAATGTGCTGTGGGATGTCTCGCTGACAGTGGGGCAGGGCCAGCTGACCACCATCATCGGGCCCAACGGTGCCGGTAAAACCACGCTGCTGCGCGCTATCATGGGCCTGATCCCGATCGGGCAGGGGCAGGTCACGCTGGATGGCAAAGTGCTCAATGGCATGCCGACCTGGGAAATGTCCAAGGTCTCGATGGCGATGATCCCGGAAGGGCGCATGATCTTCCGCGCCATGAGCATCGAGGAAAACCTCATCGTCGGTGCCTTCGCTCCGCAGCACCGGGCACGCGTGAAGGACAACCTGGAGCGCGCCTACACCATGTTCCCAAAGCTGCGCGAGCGTCGCCGCCAGCTGGCCGGGTCACTCTCGGGGGGCGAGGCGCAGATGCTGGCGATGGCACGCGGGCTGATGTCCGAGCCGAAGCTGCTCATCATCGACGAACCCTCGCTGGGACTGGCCCCGGTGGTGGTCAACGAACTCTTCGAAATCCTGGCGCGATTGAAGGCAGAGGGCCGCACCATCATCCTGGTGGAACAGAACACCGAACGCGCCGTGGGCGTGGCCGATCACGTCTACCTGATGCAGGGCGGCAAGGTGATCCTGTCGCAGAAGGCCAGCGAGGTGGCGCTGGATCATCTGCATGATCTTTATTTCGCACGATGAGGCGGGGGCGGCGATCCGCTCGCCTGTCCCCCCCGAAGACATGAAGCTTCCTGTCAAAACCTGAACGCGGCCGCAAGCCTCAGAAGCGCGGCTTGACGGTCTTCCATTCGGGTTTGTACTTGCGCATCTGCCCGACATCATCGCGCTGCCGGATGCCGCATTCCAGATACAGCTGATGCAGCTTGCGCAGCTGCTCCTGATCCACTTCGACACCCAGCCCCGGTGCATCGGTGATCTGTACGCAGCCATTGCGGATGGGCAGCTTGCCGCCCCGGATCACTTCCTCGTCGGGCTCCTGCCACGGGTAGTGGGTATCGCAGGCATAGGACAGGTTCTCCACTGCGGCGGCCACGTGCGACATCGCCATCAGGCTGATGCCCAGGTGCGAATTCGAATGCATCGATACGCCCAGGCCAAAGATGTCGCACATCTTCGCCAGTTGCTGGGTATCGCGCAGGCCGCCCCAGTAGTGGTGATCGGCCAGCACGATCTGCACGCTGTTCAAGGCCACGCTGCGGCGCAGTTCATCGAAATCGGTCACCACCATGTTGGTGGCCAGCGGCAGGCCGGTGCGGCGGTGCAGTTCGGCCATGCCTTCCAGGCCGGGCGTGGGATCTTCGTAATACTGCAGGTCGTCGCCCAGCAGGTCGGCCATGCGGATGGCGGTCTCCAGCGACCAGTTGCCGTTGGGGTCGATGCGCAGCGGCGCGTCCGGGAAGGCTTTCTTCAATGCCTTGATGCAAGCCACTTCATGCTCGGGGTCCAGCGCCCCGGCCTTGAGCTTGATGCTCTTGAAACCGTTCTCCTCGATCATCTTGCGTGCCTGCGCCACGATCTGTTCTTCGCTCAGTGCCTCGCCCCAGCCATCGGGTGCATAGGGGCTGTCGATGTGCTGCGCGTACTTGAAGAACAGATAGGCGCTGAAAGGAATTTCCTTGCGCACGGCACCGCCCAGCAAGTCCACCAGCGGCACATTCAGATAGCGCGCCTGTGCATCCAGGCAAGCCACTTCGAAAGCCGAGTAGGCATTGGACACCGCCTTGCTGGCATGCGAACCCGGGGCCAGTTCCGCGCCGGCATTGCTGGCCGGGGCCATCGCTGCCACCACGCCGCGCACGATGGCACGCAGGCCGTTGAGGTTGAACGGGTCCAGGCCGATCAATTGTTCCTTCACCAGGTCGAGGATCTTCAGTGCTGGTGCATCGCCATAGCTCTCGCCCAGGCCGATGTAGCCGTTGTCGGTCTCGATCTCGATGATGGAACGCAGGGCATAAGGTTCGTGGATGCCGCTGGCATTCAACAGCGGGCCATCCTTGAAGGCGATGGGGGTGACGGTGACGCGGGCGATTTTCATGATGGACTTTCAGTGATGTACAGGATGCGGTGCGGATCTGGTGTTCAGCGCTGGGTCCCCGGCCCCGAGCGAGCCAGGAACACCACGCCGGCTGCCACCAGCGAGGTGATGGCCAGCCCCATCAATCCCCCCTGGATGGAGCCGGTGCGCTGCTCCAGGTAGCCGAAGGTGGTCGGCGCCACGAAGCCGCCGAGGTTGCCGATGGAATTGATCAGCGCGATGACGCCGGCGGCGATGCGCGCATCCAGATAGCCTTGCGGCAGCGGCCAGAACAGCGAGGAAGCCGCCTTGAACCCGACTGCCGCAAAGCAGATCGAGACGAAGGCATAGACCGAGTTGCCGAAGGTGGAGGCGAACATGCCGATGGCCGCAATCACCAGCGCCGTTGCGGCCCAGGCCTGCTGGTGCCGGAAGCGCGCCGCCAGGGCCGCGAAGGCGTACATGGCCACGATCGAGATCAGCCAGGGAATGGAATTGAACAGCCCCACCTGGAAGTCGCTGAAGCTGCCCATCTTGCGGATGATGCTCGGCAACCAGAAGGTGGCACCGTAGATGGTCAGCGAGATCGAAAAGTAGATGAAGCAGAAGATCAGGATCTGCGGATCGCGCAGCAATTGCAGCGGCGACACGTGGGCCGGCTTGTGCTTCATGCGCTCGGCCTGTTCGGCCACGATGGTGCCGGTGATGGCCGTGCGTTCCTCTGCGCTGAGCCACCTGGCATCGGCCGGCATCGAATCCAGCCAGAACCAGACGAAGCCGCACAGCACCACCGAGGCCATGCCCTCGATGATGAACATCCATTGCCAGCCATGCAGGCCAGCGCCCTCCAGCTGCAGCAGCCCGCCCGAGATGGGACCGGACAGGATGGACGCCAGCGCCGAGCCCGACAGGAAGATGGCCATGGCGCGCCCGCGTTCGCTGGCCGGCAGCCATTGCGTGAAGTAGTAGATCACGCCGGGGAAGAAGCCGGCCTCGGCCGCACCGAGCAGGAAGCGCAGCAGGTAGAAGGTGGTCTCGCTGTTGACGAAGGCCATGGCAGTGGCCGCCAGTCCCCAGGTCGCCATGATGCGCGTGAGCCAGGCCTTGGCCCCGAAACGCTGCAGCAGCAGGTTGGAAGGCACTTCGAAAATGGCATAGCCGACGAAGAACAGTCCTGCACCCAGTCCATAGGCGGCGGTGCTGATGCCCACGTCGGTGGCCAGGTGACTGCGCACGAAACCGATGTTGACGCGGTCGATGTAGTTGACGATGAACATCACCACGAACAGCGGCAATACCCGGTGCTTGATCTTGCTGACCGCCTGCTGCAAGACGGAGGGATCGACCGCAGCGAAGGCGCTGGCCGATGGCTTGATGGTTTCCACGCATGTCTCCTGAATGGGAAGGGCGCTGCCGCTTGGCTTCTGGTGGCCATGCCGTTCAAGGATGCAACGGTCATCATGGACAGCGCGATGTGGTGCATTAAAACACTAATATATTAGTGCGTCAATGCGCCCAGGCCGGGTATCATGCCGGGCATGAGAGCGGGCAGGTCGTCCATGCTGGGGCCGCCGGTTTTTGATCAAGGATTGTTTGCATGAGCACTGCCACCGAACCCATCACCCTCAACGTTCCGCCGCTGGACCGGTCGCGGCACGCCGCACCGCAGGTCTTCGAGCATCTGCGCGAACTCATCATCGGCGTGCGCCTGGTGCCGGGCACCGTGCTGCAGCGGGCCGAACTGGCGGCGCAATACGGCCTGAGCCAGACGCCGATCCGCGATGCGCTCATCAAACTGGGCGAGGAGGGGCTGGTGGACATCTTTCCCCAGCATGCGACGGTGGTCAGTGCGATCAACGTGACGCAGGCGCGGCAGGCGCATTTCCTGCGCCGTTCCATCGAGCTGGAAATCGTCCACACGCTGGCGCGGCGCACCGAGGGCGCGCTGGTGAGCCGGCTGCGCGACAGCATCGAGGTGCAGCGGGTGCTGGCCGGACGCGAGAATTATGCCGAGTTCGTATTGGCCGACCAGGCTTTCCATCGCCAGATGTACGAGGCGGCGCAGGTACCGGAGCTATGGGCCATGGTGCGGCGGCAGAGCGGCAATCTGGATCGGCTGCGCAACTTGCACGTACCGCTTCCTGGCAAGACAAAACGCGTGCTGCGCGATCATGCGGCACTGGTCGATGCCATCGCGGCAGGCGATGCAGAGGCGGCACAGGCGGCCCTGCGCGAGCACCTGTCGGGTACGCTCACGCATCTGGAAGAGATTCGCGAGCGCTTCCCGCACTATCTCAAGGACTGAGGCGCACGCCAGCGCAAGCATTCTGCCCGCCCAAAGAAAACGCCCCGCTATCTCACGACAGCGGGGCGTTGTTCATGCTACCTGCGGGACTCAGGCCTTGGACTTGCCGTCCTGTGCCTTGGCCGCTGCCAGCGCGGTCATGTTGATGACACGGCGCACGGTGCTGGACGGGGTCAGCACGTGCACGGGGGCGGCCGCGCCCAGCAGGATGGGGCCGATGGTGGTGCCCTGGCCGCTGCTGGTCTTCAAGACGTTGAAGAGGATGTTGGCGGCATCCAGGTTGGGGCAGACCAGCACGTTGGCTGCACCGGTGAGGCCGCTGTCGGCCAGGCCCGCATTGTTGCGGATCTTTTCCGACAGGGCGGCGTCGCCATGCAGTTCACCGGCGGACTCGACGTCCGGTGCCAGCTTCTTGAAGGCTTCATGCGCGGCGGCCATCTTGCGGGCCGAGGGACGCGAGGAGCTGCCATGGTTGGAGTGCGACAGGAAGGCCACCTTCGGCGGCACACCAAAGCGCGCCACTTCTTCGGCGGCTGCCTTGGCGATGCGCGCCAGCTGCTCGGCGTCCGGGGTGTCGTTGACGTAGGTGTCGGTGATGAAGAGCGTCTGTTCCGGCAGCAGCACGGCGTTCAGGGCGGCGAATTCCTGCGCGCCGTCCTTCAGGCCAATCACCTTTTCCACATGGGCCAGGTGGCCGTCGTAATTGCCATCCAGGCCGCACAGCATGGCGTCGGCGTCACCGGCCTTGACCATCAGCGCCGCCAGCAGGCTGCCGCTGGCGCGCACGTCGGCTTCGCTGCCGTCCTTGTACTGGGCGGCGTACTGCGCCACGCGGGCGTCGCTGGCCGGGTCGATCACTTGCACGTTCTGGCCGATCTTGAGGCGCAGGCCGGCCTTCTTGATGCCGGCTTCGATGGCGGCGGGCTGGCCGACCAGGATCGGTGCGGCCAGGCCTTCGTCGGCCACGAACTGCACGGCGCGCAGCACGCGCTCGTCCTGGCCATCAGCGTAGACCACACGTTGCGGCGCGACCTTGGCGGTGTTGAAGACAGGCTGCATGAACATGCCGGTCTGGTAGATGAAGCGGGTCAGTTCTTCGCGGTAGGCGGCGTAGTCCTTGATGGGACGGGTCGCCACGCCGGACTCGGCAGCTGCCTTGGCCACGGCCGGGGCGATCTTCAGAATCAGGCGCGAATCGAACGGGGTCGGGATCAGGTAGTCGGCACCAAACACCAGTTCCTTGCCGGGGTAGGCGGCGCTGACTTCGGCGCTGGTCTCGGCCTTGGCCAGGTCGGCGATCTCGCGCACGCAGGCCAGCTTCATGGCTTCGGTGATCTTGGTGGCACCGCAGTCCAGCGCGCCACGGAAGATGTAGGGGAAGCACAGCACGTTGTTGACCTGGTTCGGGTAGTCCGAACGGCCGGTGGCGATGATGCAGTCCGGACGCACCGACTTGGCCAGTTCGGGACGGATTTCCGGTTCCGGGTTGGCCAGCGCCAGGATGATGGGCTTGTCGGCCATGGTCTTGACCATCTCGGCGGTCAGCACGCCAGGGGCCGAGCAGCCCAGGAAAACGTCGGCACCGTTGACCACGTCGGCCAGGGTGCGCGCTTCGGTCTTGATCGCGTAGCGTTGCTTGGAGGCGTCCAGGCCACCGGGGCGGCCTTCGTAGATGACGCCCTTGCTGTCGACCATGTAGACGTTCTCGCGCTTCACACCCAGGCCGATCATCACTTCCACGCAGGCGATGGCGGCTGCGCCCGCGCCGGAGACGGCGATCTTGACGGCGCCGATGTCCTTGCCGACCAGTTCCAGGCCGTTCAGCAGGGCGGCCGAGGAGATGATGGCGGTACCGTGCTGGTCATCGTGGAAGACCGGGATGTTCATGCGGGCCGAGAGCTTCTGCTCGATGTAGAAGCATTCCGGGGCCTTGATGTCTTCCAGGTTGATGCCGCCCAGGGTCGGCTCCAGTGCGGCGATGATCTCGACCAGCTTGTCCGGGTCGTTCTCGGCCAGTTCGATGTCGAACACGTCGACGCCGGCAAATTTCTTGAACAGGCAGCCCTTGCCTTCCATCACCGGCTTGGAGGCCAGCGGACCGATGTTGCCCAGGCCCAGCACGGCGGTGCCGTTGCTGATGACGGCCACCAGGTTGCCGCGCGAGGTGTAGTCGAAGGCCTTCAGCGGATCGGCTTCGATGTCCAGGCAGGGATAGGCCACGCCCGGCGAGTAGGCCAGCGACAGGTCGCGCTGGTTCGACAGCGGCTTGGTGGGACGGACTTCGATCTTGCCGCGCGACGGGGTGCGGTGGTATTCGCGGGCGGCGTCACGCAGGAGTTGCTCGGCGGCAGAAATTTGTTGGGTCATGGTCTGGTTGAGGGATGAAAAACGGTCTTGAAAAAGCGGTCTGCGCAACGACTTGCCTTGCTGCGGCCAGCTTGTACTGTTCTGGTTTCCTGGTCTTGAATGCGGCGGGCCGATCGGGAAGGATGGTGTTTCTCGTCGGTCCGGAGTGGGGTACGGAAAGCGGCCTCCAGTGATGGTGGCCGATAGTCCGCGCCTGCCTCCGCCTGCTCCGGGCTTGTGGCCGCCGGAACGGGTGCGGGGAGGGGGATATTACCTAAAAATTCACGCTTCGGGTTTTTTGCGGCCATGCCGTTTGATATCAAGGGGGCGCCGGTGGCTGTTACAAGCTGTTTCCAAGTTGACGATTGTTGACACAAATCTGCAAGCAAGGCGCGCGCATAATGCCATTGAGCCTGCTGATGAGTCTGATGCCAGTCATCGGTGGGAGCGGTTGGACGCGTTGTGTCTACAGTCTGCGTTTCAATCGCGATTCAAGCGTGTTCATCGTTTTTTTGATTTTTCATTTTCGTTGGGAGCGTCATCATGAGTCCGCAAGAAACCCAAGCCCTTCAGGATTTTCTCCAGCAACTGACGCAGGTGCAGGGCATCAGCAAGGATGCCCAGGCCGACGCGATGATCCAGGCGGCGGTGGCGCGCCAGCCGGATGCGGCGTATCTGCTGGTGCAACGGGCCTTGTTGATGGAACAGGCCCTGAACGCGACCAAGGCCCAGGTGGCGGCCCTGCAGAATCAGGTGCAGTCGTTGCAGGCCAATGCTGCAGGTGGCGCGCGGAGTTCCGGCTTTCTCGATGGCAACGCCTGGGGCAACGCGCCCGCGGCAGCCTCGGCACGTCCGCAGCCTGCGGCCCAGGCTTATATGCCGGCCCCTGCACAGCCTTATGCCGCGCCCCAGCAGGCCGCACCCGCCTATCAGGCAGCCCCGCAGGCCGCGCCTTCGTCCGGATTCTTCGGTGGCGGCATGGGCAGCATGCTCGGCACCGTAGCGGCGACCGCCGCGGGCGTGGCCGGTGGCGCCTTCCTGTATCAAGGCATCGAGCACCTCTTCAACGGCAACAGCGGATCGGGACTGGCGCACCAGAACGGCCTGAGCGCGCCGGTGGAAAATATCGAGAACACTACCGTCAACAACTACTACGGCAGCGATGGGGATCGCAAATCGGATTTCGCCAGCAATGACAGTGGCAGCGACTCCGGTAGCAGCAGCGATCTTGCCGATCTGAGCAATTTCGATGTGGATGACGGCGGGGGATACGACGATACGCTGGTGTGAGTCGGCGCACCGTTTGCTTCACCCCTCAGCCCGCAGGCAAGCGCCTGCGGGCTTATTCATGGGCGAGAGTCTGCAACGCTATCGAGAGGCTTTCCGGCAACGCGATCCCGCGTAAGTGCCGAACTTTTGGCGTACAATGATCATCTATATCTGCAGATAGACTGACAGGAGTTCGCCATGCGCAAATCCAATGCTGAAGCCGCCGAGACCAGGAAGCGCATCCTGGAGACGGCCTCTGGCCTGTTTCTCAGCAATGGCATCACTGCGACCGCCATTTCGGATGTCATGTCCGCCTGTGGCCTGACCCAGGGCGGCTTCTATCGTCACTTCACCTCCAAGGAACACCTGGTGGCCGATGCCAGCGCGGTGGCCTTCGACTACCTGCAGGGCCGTCTCGACGAACTGACCAGCGGCAAGCCGCCGCGCGAGGCGCTGCGACTGATTGTCCATGCCTACCTGCGCCAGCACCAGGCCGGCGATGGCCGCCTGCTGTGCCCGCTGGCCAACCTGTCCACCGAGCTGGGGCATGCCGACCAGCAGGTCAAGGAAGTGATCACGGCCGGCTACTCGCGCCTGGTCAAGCTGATCGCGGCCCCCCTGATGCGCCTGGATTACCAGGACTACATCGGCCTGGCCGAGGCCATCGTCTCCATCCTGGTGGGCGCGGTTTCGCTCTTGCGCATGGCCGATGACGAGGCCCTGGCCGACAGCATCACCGCCAATGCCGAGAACACCGTGCAGCTCCTGCTGCAAGGCGCCCCCACCCAGGCCGACCTGGTCCTGCCCCGCCATTGAAAAAAAGTCCTGGCTGGCTTGCGCCGGGCCAGGACCAAAACGCTGCCCTCCACAGGCAGCGGTACTCCACGGTTGCGTTCAGTCCTTGCGTGCCAGTTGCTCTGCGGCCGACGGTGCAGGGTCTTTCCAGCCCCCTCCCAAGGCCTTGTACAAGCTGATGCGGTTCTGCACTTCGGCCAGACCCGTGCGGATGCTCTGTTGCTGGCTGGCGAACCAGGCACGCTGGGCATCGAGGTAGTCGAGATAGCTGGCCTCGCCGCTGTCATAGCGCAGCTTGGCCAGGTCGTGGCGCTTCTGTTCGGCGCGTTCCTGTGCCTGCACTGCTCGCAGCTCATCGCCAAGCGTGGCGCGTCCGGCCAGGGCATCGGCCACTTCGCGGAAGGCACCCTGGATGGTCTTTTCGTACTGGGCGATGGCGATGTCGCGGTCAGCCTGGGCCACGCCGAGATTGGCGCGATTACGGCCACCATCAAAAATCGGCAGGGTGATCGAAGGCAGGAAGCTCCATGAACGGCTGCCCGATTCGAACAAACCATTCAAGGCATCGCTGGCCGAGCCGAAGCTGCCGGTCAGGCTGATGCGCGGGAAGAACGCCGCCCGGGCCACGCCGATGTTGGCATTGGCAGCGCGCAGCAGGGCTTCCTGCTGGGCGATGTCGGGCCGTGCCGTCAACAGGTCCGAGGGCAACCCGGCAGGCAGTTCGGCCATCACGCTGCTGCTCCAGGAAGCATCGGGTCCGGGCAGCAGGCCCGCCGGCACCGGCTGGCCCAGCAACAGGACCAGCGCGTTTTCATCCACGGCGCGCTGGCGCTGCGCCTGCAGTACGGCGATGCGGGCCGCCTCCAGCAGCGAATCTGACTGGTGCAGGTCGTAATCGGAACTGGCGCCCATGTCGCGCAGGCTGACCTGGCGCTGGTGCGAAGCCGTGCGGCTCTCCAGGGTCTGGCGCGCCAGCGCCAGCAGGCGCTCGTCGGCGACCAACGCTTCATAGCTGTAGGCCACTTGCGCCACTACGCTGATCTGGGTGGTCTTGCGCGCCTCTTCGGTGGCGTTGAAACGCTCCAGCGCCGCACCGCTCAGGTTGCGCACCCGGCCGAACAGGTCCAGTTCGAAGGCGGTCACGCCCAGGCCGACGTTGTAGGCGGTGGTCAGCCCGCCCTTGCCAGCCGGGGCGACTTCATTGGGCGTCTGCTGGCGGGCCCCCGAGACGCCCAGATTGACCGTGGGCAGGCGGTCGGCCGACTGCACCTGATAGAGCGCGCGGGCGCGTTCGATGTTCAGGGCTGCCACGCGCAGGTCACGGTTGTGCTCCAGTGCCAGGGTGATGAGCCGGCGCAGCGATGCATCGCGGAAGAATTCCTGCCAGGGCAGGCTGGCGGCCGGGGTGGCGGCCACGGCGTCGCTCGCGCCGGGTGCCACCTTGTCCGGCCATTGGGTCTGCACCGGCAGGTCCGGCCGTTCGTAGGTCGGTGCCAGCGAGCAGCCGGCCAGGAGGGTGGCCATGAGGACGGAGGCGCCGCCCAGGTGTTGGATGAGCTTCATGCGAACTCCTTGGAGTAGACAGGCTTGGTGGGAGAGACGACAGCCGCAGGCTTGCGCACCTTGAACCACAAGGAGTACAGCGCCGGCAGGAACAGCAGGGTCAGGATCGTGCCCACACCGACGCCGCCGATGAGGACATAGGCCAGCGGACCCCAGAAGCTGGAGTGGGTCAGCGGAATGAAGGCCAGCATCGCCGCCACCGCCGTCAGGATCACCGGGCGCGCACGGCGCACGGTGGATTCGATCACCGCCTCATAGGGGGTGAGGCCGGCATCGAGGTCATGCCGGATCTGGTCCACGAGGATCAGCGTATTGCGCATCAGGATGCCTGCCAGTCCGATCAGGCCCAGGATGGCGTTGAAGCCGAAGGCCTGGTGGAACACCAGCAGCGTGGGCACGGCGCCGACCAGGCCCAGCGGGGCGGTGGCGAACACCATCCACATGGTGGCGAAGGAACGGACCTGCAGCATGATGATGGTCAACATCAATACGATCATCAGCGGGAACAGCTTGGCCAGCGCCTGGTCGGCCTTGGCGCTTTCTTCCACCGAACCGCCGGTGTCGATGCGATAGCCCGGGGGCAGGCTGGCCTTGAGCGTGGCCAGTTGCGGCAGGATCGCGTGAGTCACGTCGGGCGGCTGGCTGCCGTCGCGGATGTCACCTTGCACGGCGATGTAGGTCTCGCGGTTGTAGCGCTTGAGGACGGCATCTTCCATCCGCGTTTCCAGCCGTGCCACCTGGGCCAGCGGTACGCTGGCGCCGCTGTCGGTGGTCAGCACCAGGTTGCGCAGGTCGGCCAGGTTGCTGCGTTCGGCATGCGGGCTGCGGATGAGCACATCGACGGTACGCAAGCCTTCGCGCACCTGGGTGGCGGGGATGCCGTTGAGCATGGCCTGCAACTGGGTGGCGGCGTCACGCGGCGACAGGCCGACCTGGCGCAGGCGCTCCTGGTCCAGGCTCAGGTGCAGGTTGGCGGTACGGTTGCCCCAGTCCATATGCACGTCGCGCATGTCGGGGTTGGCGGCCATCACCACGCGCACCTGTTCGGCGATGTCGCGCACCCGGTCGAGGTCCGGACCGACCACGCGGAACAGCACAGGGAAGGGCACCGGCGGGCCGAACACGAACTGGCTTACACGTACCCGGGCTTGGGGGAAGCGGCCTTCGGCGATCATCTTGCGGATCTTTTGCTTGAGCACGTCACGCTCGGCCGGGCCGGGGGTGAGCACGATCATCTGGGCGAAGGCCGGGTTGGGCAACTCCGGATTGACCGACAGGAAGAAGCGCGGTGTACCCTGGCCGACATAGCTGGAGACGATCTCGGCTTCCGGCTCCTGGCGCAGGTTCGCTTCGATCTGCTTGACCACGGCGTCGGTGGCGGCAAAGGCGCTGCCCGGCGGGAGGTTGATTTCCAGCGTCAGCTCGGGCCGTTCGGAGTTGGGGAAGAACTGCTTCTGCACCGATCCCATGCCCACCCCGGAGAGCAGGAACAGGCCCACCGTGACGGCGGCAGTCAGCCATTTGTGGTCCACGCACCACCGCACCAGATTGCGCAGGCGCATGTAGTTGGGGGTGCTGTAGATTTCGTCGTGGCCCCCGGCCTTCACCGGGATGTCGGGCAACATCTTTACGCCCATGTAGGGAATGAACAGCACCGCCACCACCCACGAGGTCAGCAGCGCAAAGGCCACCACCCAGAAGATGTTGCCAGCGTATTCGCCTGCGGTGGAGCGGGCAAAGCCGACCGGCAGGAAGCCGATGATGGTCAACAGCGTACCCGAGAGCATCGGTGCGGCAGTCGCCGTCCAGGCATAGGTGGCGGCGGCCACCCGGCTCAAGCCCTCTTCCATCTTCACCACGATCATCTCGATGGCGATGATGGCGTCGTCCACCAGCAGGCCCAGCGAGAGGATCAGCGCGCCCAGCGTGATGCGGTCAAAGACGCGCCCGGTCATGAGCATGATGACGAACACCGCGCCCAGGGTCAGCGGCACGGCGGCCGCGACCACCACACCGACGCGCCAGCCGAGGGTGGCCAGGCTGACCGCGATCACCACGGCCAGCGCCATGAAGAACTTGATCATGAATTCGTTGATGGCCGCCTTGATGGCCTTGGACTGGTCGGCGATCTGCTCCAGCGTGATGCCGGTGGGCAGTTCACCCTGCAGGGTGTGCTGGAAGCTGCCCAGGTCCTCGCCCAGCTGCAGGCCGTTGTAACCCTTCTTCATCACGACCCCCAGCACCAGCGCAGACTCGCTCTGGGTGCGGATGACGAAGCTGGCCGGGTCCTCGTAGCCACGGCGCACCTCGGCGATGTCGCCCAGCTTGACGGTGCGTTGGGCACCCACGATGGGGATGGCCTTGACGGCGTCGATGCTGTCGATGGCACCGTCCAGGCGCAGTTGCACGCGCGGGCCGCTGGTCTCCACGAAGCCGGCCGAGGTCACGGTGTTCTGCCGGCCCAGCGCATCGATGATGGCTTGCGCCTTGATGCCCAGCGTTGCCAGGCGCTGGTAGGAGATGTCGATGAAGATGCGCTGCTGCTGTTCGCCCAGGATGTTGACCTTCTGCACGCCGGGCACGCGCAGCATGCGCTGGCGGATCTCCTCGGCCTGCAAGACCAGCTGGCGGTGCGGCAGCTGCCTGGCTTCCAGCGAGAAGAGCGAGAAGTAGACGTCCGAGTATTCATCGTTGATGAAGGGACCGTAGACGCCACGCGGCAGGTTGGCGGCCTCGTCGCCGAGCTTCTTGCGGACCTGGTAGAACTGTTCTTCCACGGTCTTGGCGTCGGTGTCATCCTTGAGGAACAGCTTCATGGTGACCTGGCCGGGACGCGAGGCGGTTTCCACGCGGTCGTAGGCTTCCAGTTCCTGCAGGCGCTTTTCGAGGCGGTCGGCGACCTGCTCCTGCATTTCCTGCGCGGTGGCGCCGGGCCAGGCGGCGGCAATGGTCATGACCTTCACCACGAAGCTGGGATCTTCGGCACGGCCCAGACGGAAGAAGGCAAAGATGCCGGCCACGCTGACGGTGATGATCAGGAACAGCGTGATGGCGCGCTGTTGCACGCCGAAGGCGGAGAGATTGAAGCGGCTCATGATCCGCTCCCCATACGGGTTTCCGCCAGCAGTTGCACCTTCTGGCCAGACTTGAGCAGATGGCCGCCCATGGCCACCACGTGCTGGCCGGGGGTGAGCCCTTGCGAGACGCGCACCAGTTCTTCGCCCAGCTGGGCCACCTTGACCGGCTGCAGGCTGACGGTGCCGGACTTGTCATCGATCACCCACACGCCCGTGCCCTTGCCCTGGTCCACCAGGGCGCTCAGCGGCAGGCGCACGCCCTCTGCGGCGGGCGCGGCGACATGGATGGTGACGGTAGCGCCCAGCGGTGCACGGGCGGCGCTGCCGCCCAGGGTGTAGCGCGCCAGGTAGGTGCGGGTTTGGGCATCGGCCACGGCCGCCAGTTCGCGCAGGGTGGCCGGCGCGCTTTGGCCGGGCTCGCTGAAGAGGGTGGCGGTGGCGCTGCGGCGGGCCACGTCCAGTTCCTGTTCGGGCAGGTAGACCTGGGCTTCGCGCGCGCCATTGCGCGCCAGCGAGACCACCGTCTGGCCGGCGGCGACCACCTGGCCCACATCGGCAGGCACGGCCAGCACCACGCCATCCATGTCGGCCTTCAGTACGGCGTAATCGCGCTGGTTTTCGGTTTCGCGGGCGCGGGCGGCTTCGGCGCGGGTCTGGGCCACGGCGGCGTCGGCGGCGGCCTTGGCCTGTTCATAGGCCTGGGTGGAGATGGCGCCATGTTCCAGCAGCTTGCGCAGGCGCGCTTCCTCGGCCACGGCCTGCACCTGGCGCGCCTGGGCGGCTTCGACCGCAGAACGGGCGGCCGCCAAGGCCAGATCGTAATCGACGGCATCGATGCGCATCAGGGGCTGGCCACGGCGGACGGTCTGGCCGGGGTCGACCAGGCGTTCGACGATCTTGCCGGCTACCCGGAATCCCAGGTTGCTTTCGGTGCGGGCGTGGACCACGCCGGTAAAGCTGACGCGCTCGCTGCCGGCCGCTTGCACGGTGACCCAGGCCACCTTGGCCACGGTGTCCGCCGGCGGCGGTGGATGGCCGCAAGCGGCCAGGGAGAGCAGGAGCGTGGCGCTGATGACGGTGCGCCGGGGCAGGCGCGAGAGCAGGGTGTGCATGGAAGCCTCGGAGAAAGGAGCGAGCGTTGAGGGGCTGACTGGGTCAGCGAATCTTAGAGTTCATCTAACCGCTAAAAATAGAGTATCAGTGAACTCTAAAAAATTCAAGCCGTTTCTGCCGCGCTGATTGCGGGGGATACAACGGGTGTGGCGGCAAGGCCTCAGATGCCTGTGCGGGGGGTGTCCAGCATGGCGTGCAAGGTCTTGCGGCAATTGGCCAGGATGGCCATTTGCGTCTGGGGATTGACGGCCACCCGGGCCAGCATGATGGCGCCGACCATGGCCGTCACCAGCGCCGCGCCCAGTTCGGCGGGCTCGGCCGCACCGGCCTGCTCGGCCAGCTTCTGGTAGAACTGCACCAGAAGCTGGTGGCCTGCCATGGCGGCGCCCCGCACGACCGGGTCGGCCCGCCGCAACTCGCTGCCCAGGTTGGGCAGGGGGCACATGCCGTCGCAGTCGTGGCCGCTCAGCTGGTCCAGATACATGTCCACCGCCAGCACCAGCGCCTGCTGCGGCGTGCGGCCGGCCACGGCCTGGGCGAAGGCCGCGAACATGTGCTCGTTGGCGGCCTTGCTGGCTTCGACGATGAGTTGTTCCTTGGAACGGAAATGCCGGTAGAAGCCGCCCTGGGTCAGCCCGGCCGCCTGCATGATGCTGGCGATCCCGGTCTGCGCCAGGCCATCGGCCAGGAACATGCGGGTAGCGGCCGAGAGGATGCGCTTGCGCGACTCTTCGGTTTCCTGCCTGCTCTTCTTCATGGGATGAACTCCTCTCTGCGAAAACTGCTTGCGCAAGTTAGAGTTCGATTGTAATCTATTTATAGAGGTTATCTGAACTCTTAATTTTTCCCGGCGCGCACGGCACGGCGCCCCTTCATTCCAGAAAAGGAGCAACAACATGTCCCCCAACAAGGTGGTGATCGTCACCGGCGTGTCCTCGGGTATTGGCCGTGCAACGGCGCAACTGTTCGCCACGCGTGGCCACGTGGTCTATGGCACGGTGCGCAAGCTGGAGGGCGCCGCTGCCATTGCCGGCGTGAACCTGATCGAGATGGACGTGCGCGATGGCGCTTCGGTGGCGGCAGCGGTGCAGGAGGTCATCGAGCGTGAGCAGCGGGTGGACATCCTGGTCAACAATGCCGGCATGTCGCTGGTGGGGGCGGTGGAGGAAACTTCCGTGGCCGAAGCGCAGGCGCTCTTCGACGTCAACGTGATGGGCTTGCTGCGCACCAGCCAGGCGGTCTTGCCGCAGATGCGCAAGCAGGGCAGCGGCCGTATCGTCAACGTCAGTTCGGTGCTGGGCTTCCTGCCGGCACCTTACATGGGACTGTATGCCGCTTCCAAGCATGCGGTGGAGGGGCTGTCGGAAAGCCTGGATCACGAGACCCGCCAGTTTGGCGTGCGCGTGGTGCTGGTCGAGCCGGCCTATACCCGCACCAGCCTGGATTTGAATGCGCCCAAGGCGGGCAAGAAGATCGCCGCCTATGAGGCCCAACGTACGGCCGCCGCAGCGGCAGTGTCGCGGCATGTGCACCAGGCGCCGGTAGCCGAGACGGTGGCCCGCACCATCGTGGCGGCGGCCCTCGATCCGCGCTGGAAGATGCGCCACACGCCCCCGGGCCAGGCATCGCTGTTGACCAAACTGCGCCGCTTCATGCCGGCCGGTCCGGTGGATTCGGCGATTCGCAAGGGGCTCAACCTGGCTTGACGCGCGGCTGCCTTGCCATGGCGGCCGGCGACATCCGGCCTTGCAGGGCTGCTTGACTTGCGGCTGAGCCGGTCCTATTATGCATGCGCATCGATGCATATGCATAGTTAATCGCAACTGACGGGACCGGCAGAACCGGCCCCGTCAGTTTGTTTATCCGGCGGCCGCCTGCCCCCTTTCTGGAATGCCCATGAGCAAGGACATCTGCACCTGCGCCCCCCTGCGCCGTCTCACCCGCAGGATCACCATCATCTATGACCATCACCTGCAGGACAGCGAGCTGAGCATCACCCAGTATTCGTTGTTGAGCCGCATCGGCCGCAAGGGACCGATCGCCAATATTGTGCTGGCGCAGGACATGGGCATGGACCGCAGCACCCTGAGCCGCACCCTGAAACCCCTGGTGGCCGCCGGCTGGATCGAGACCGTCGACCTGCCCGACGATGCCCTGCTGGACAAGCGCTCCTTCGCCCTGCAACTCTCCCGCACCGGCCGCGCCAAGCTGGAGGAAGCCCGCCCGCGCTGGCGGCGTGCTCAGGACGAGATCGACCGCCGTCTCGGTCCCAAGCTCGCGCGCGAATTCAATGACCTCATCGAAGACGCCTATGCCCGCCTGCAGGACGCCTGACGCGCCAGCAGGCCCGGTTTGAAGGTGCAATGAACCTTGCTTCACCCGACGATTCGCTCCCACCCAACCAACAAGCTCGCATTGCCCTCCCGACAGGATCGCCATGAACAAACTGACCCAATCGCTGGCCAACGCCGTCACGCCCCGCTTCCACTATGCCTGGGTGGTGGTGGGCGTGATCTTCCTCGTGCTGCTGTGTTCGGCCGGCATCCGCGCCACGCCTTCGGTGATGATCCTGCCGCTGGAACAGGAGTTCGGCTGGAACCGCTCCACCATCTCGGTGGTGATCTCGGTCAACATCGCCTTGTATGGCCTGATCGGCCCATTCTCGGCGGCAGCCATGCAGCGCTTCGGCATCCGCCGCGTGGTGCTGGGGGCGCTGGTGCTGCTGGCCAGCGGCACGGCCCTGTCGACCCTCATGCACATGCCCTGGCACATGCTGCTGTCGTGGGGTTTGCTGGTCGGTGCCGGTACCGGCGTGGCGGCCAACACTCTGGGGGCCACCATCGTCAGCCGCTGGTTCGAGACCCGGCGCGGCCTGGCCATGGGCTTGCTCACCGCCAGTGCGGCCACCGGGCAGATGGTGTTCCTGCCGTTGATGGCCTCCATGGTGGGCAGCTACGGCTGGCGCTCGGTGGCTTTCCTGGTGTCGGCGGTGGCGCTGCTGGCCATTCCGCTGGTGTGGCTGCTGCTGCCGGAAGGCCCGGCGGCCATCGGCCAGAAGATGGTCGGCCAGACCAGCGAGACCGCCGATGATGGCCGCTCCAAGCGCAATCCGCTGGCCATCGCCTTCGATGCGTTGCGCACGTCGGTGCGCATGCCGGACTTCTGGCTGCTGTTCATGAGCTTCTTCGTCTGCGGGCTCTCCACCAATGGCTACATCGGCACGCAGTTCATCGCCATGTGCAATGACTACGGCATCAATGAAGTCAAAGGCGCTTCCATCCTGGCGGCCATGGGCATGCTGGACCTGGTCGGTACCACGCTCTCGGGCTGGCTCTCGGACCGCTACAACCCGCGCGTGCTGCTGTTCTGGTATTACGGCCTGCGTGGACTGGCGCTGATCTTCCTGCCGTATGCCTTCGGCTTGCAGTATTACGGGCTGGCCATCTTCGCCATCTTCTATGGCCTGGACTGGATCGCCACCGTGCCGCCGACCGTGCGCCTGGCCAATGACGTCTTCGGCCGCCTGGCCGCGCCCATCGTGTTCGGCTGGATCGTGGCCGGGCACCAGCTCGGAGCCGCTACTGCCACCACGGTGGCCGGCTACATGCGGGCGACGCTGGGCAACTACACGCTGTCGTCGATCACGATGGGCGTGGCCTGTCTGATCGGCGCGGTGCTGGTGTTGCGCATCAAGGGACATCCGGGAGCGCAGCCGCAACCGGCCAGCGCGTAAATCATTTCACCTGTGTCTTTTGGAGAAGGCCAGCTTTCTTGTGGAAGCTGGCCTTTTTTTCCTATATCGGGCATTTGGGACAATCGCGGAGACCGTCGGCAGCATGCCAGAATGCGCTCTTTCGCCAGCCGGGGCGCTGGCCCATTTTCCTCGCTCGATGATGAACAAGACTCTCCGGCTACTCCTGCAGCGCCGTCTGGCGCGGCTGCCTCTTCAGCTCGCGCTGCTCGCTTGCACTCTCTCCCTGATGCGTGGCGTGCAGGCCGCCGAAGCCCTCATGCCCGCCGTCGAAGACAAGACCCCGCTGCTGATGCCGCCGCAAGCCGCCGCGCGGCCAGCCTACCTGGCGCGTGCGCAGCGCCGCTTCGAGCAGGGCAGCCAGGGCAACCAGATCATCGGGCAGCTGCAGGGCGGGCTGTTCTGTACCCGCAGGAACGAGATCGTCTGGAACCAGAACAGTGCCGAAGTGATGTTGCCGACCAATGCGCTGTTCCTGCGCTTTCGCAGCGAGCTGCAGCAGCACGGCTATCCGGTGCCGGCGTCCCCGGCCGAACCGCTGTTCCGGGAACAAGACGCTGCCCAGGAACGCGCCCGGCCGGCCGACTTCAACCTCCAGGTAGGCGTGATCATCAGCCAGTTCCAGACCAATCTCTGCGCCAAGGGCGGCGAAAGCTGGACCGGCGAGGCCTATCTCCGGCTGGAATGGCAGGTGTTCGCGCCGGAGCAGCGCAAGGTGATCTATCGCGGCATGAGCGAAGGCGTATTCCGTTCGCGTGAGCGCAGTCTTGATGGCAGCGTGCCGCCGATTCCGATGGAAGCCTTCGGCGCGGCGGTCCGCAATCTGCTGGCCGATCCGCGCTTTGCGCTGGCGCTGCAATCGCCCTATGACAGCGTGGCCGCGGCTGCAATTGGCGGTGCCGGCAGCGACGTTGCGCGCGCACCGGAGGCCATGCCGGCAGGCAGCCCGCTGGCCATCGACAACCAGCCCGCCGAACGGGGTAATGGCGAAATTGCCAGGGTGATGCCGGAGTTGCGTTCGGCTGTGGTAACAGTGCTGACCGAGCGCGGCTCCGGTACCGGTTTCTACATCGGCAGTTCCGGCTGGCTGCTGACCAACCAGCATGTGATCGGGCAGGCGCGCGCGGTGCGGGTGCGCCTGCCGACCGGACGAGAACTGCTTGCTGAAGTCGTGCGGGTGGATGCGGCGCGTGACATCGCGCTGCTCAAGACCGAAGCGCCGGGTGTGCGGCCAATGCCGCTGCGCATGGGCGAGCCGGGCATCGGCGAGGATGTGTATGCGCTGGGCTCACCGCTGGGCGATGCCTTCAATACCACGCTCACGCGCGGCATCCTCAGTGGCGTGCGCAAGGTGCGCGATCTGGATTTCCTGCAGAGCGATGTGGCGATCCTGCCGGGCAGCAGCGGCGGTCCCTTGCTGGACAAGTCAGGCCAGGTGATCGGCATCACCGTGGCCGGGCTGGGGGCCAAGGGACTGGCCGGGATGAACTTCTTCATCCCGGTCGGCAGTGCCATCGAGCGCCTGCAATTGCAGTTGCAGAACCGCGATCAGCGCAAGCCCTGATCCGCTCTGCTGCTGCACGCAGCGGGCGGCAGCGTTCAATCCCACTGCGGCGCAAATCCCGGATTGGCAAGCCGCTCGCCGCGGTCGAGCGTAGCGATGGCCTGCATCTCCGCCTCGGAGAGCGTCAACTGTTGCGCCTGCAGATTGGCAGCCAGGTTCTCGCGTCGGGTCGAGGAGGGGATCACCGCAAAGCCCTGCTGCAGCGACCAGGCCAGCGCCACTTGTGCGGCCGAAACTCCATGGCGGGCGGCGATCTCCAGCAGCGTCGCGTCCTCCATCACCTTGCCATACGCCAGCGGCATGTAGGCGGTCAGGTGGATGCCCTTGGCACGGGCAAAATCGATCACCTTGCGGTTCTGCAGGAAGGGATGGATCTCGACCTGATTGGTGGCAATGGCTTCCGCACCGACGGCGGCGATGGCCTGCTCCATGTGCGCGATGGTGAAGTTGGAAATGCCGATCAGGCCCGTGAGCCCCTGTGCCCTGGCCTCCGCCAGTGCCTGCAGGTAGTCGGCCACCGGCAGTTCATCCTGGGGGGAAGGCCAGTGGATCAGCGTCAGGTCGACCTGATCGAGGCGCAGCTTGCGCAGGCTTTCCTTGAGGCTGGGGAGGAGCTTGTCGCGGGCGAGGTTCTCGGTCCAGATCTTGGTGGTCACGAAGAGTTCATCGCGGGCCACGCCGCTGTCCGCGATGGCTTGGCCGACTTCGGCTTCGTTGCCGTAGATCTGCGCGGTATCGATGTGGCGATAGCCGAGGTCCAGGCCGTTGCGGATCGAATCGATGACCTGCTGCTCCTTGAGACGGAAGGTGCCCAGGCCCAGGGCGGGGAGGGGGGAGGTGTGCATGACTTGTCCTTTGCGTTGATGATGAGGGCCGGCAGGCCAGTGCTGCCGGGGCGATCAGGATCAGAGCGATTGAGTATCGGTCAATTCCTTTTTCGCTTGAAGTGCCGCACGGACAAATCATTATTGAATTCAGGTCAATAATGCTTGCGCGGCATTTGCCGGTCTGCCTCGCTCTTCCCGGCGACGGGTGAGGCGATGCGCATCGTTCACTGCGGCTCTCCGAGACGCTGTCCGAGGCAACTGCCAAAGCTGACGCCCAGCTTGCCAGCTTGGTAACGCTACCAGCCGCAATGCTAGAATGCCGCCATGTCCGAAAAGCGTATGCCTCCTCCCGATTCTCCGATGCAACCCACCAGCGCCGAGCGCGACGACGACAGCGCCGAACCGCGCCGCCGTGCTGCCCGCAAGAGCGCCGGTGGCATCACGCTGCGCGATGTGGCGCAACTGGCGGGCGTGGCACCGATCACTGCATCGCGTGCGCTCAATACACCGTCGGCAGTCTCGCCCAAGGTCTTGCAGAAGGTGCGTGAGGCGGTCGAGAAAACCGGTTACGTGCCCAACCTGCTGGCCGGCGGACTGGCCTCCAACAAGAGCCGGCTGGTGGCGGTGGTGGTGCCGACCGTCATCGGTCCGGTGTTCCAGGAAATCGTCCATACCCTCACCGAAACGCTGGCTGCGGCCGGCTACCAGGTCATGCTGGGCCAGAGCGGCTACGAGAATTCGCGCGAAGATGCGCTGTTGGAAGCCATCATCGGCCGCCGTCCCGATGGGGTGGTGCTGACCGGCATCATGCGTTCGGCAGAAGCGCGCAAGCGGCTGCTGGCCAGCGGTATCCCGGTGGTGGAAACCTGGGACCTGACCCCGACTCCCATCGACATGCTGGTGGGTTTCTCGCACGAAGCCATCGGCCACGAGGTGGCGCGCTACCTGCACGCACGCGGACGCCGCAAGGTGGCCGTGGTGGGTGGACGCGATGAGCGCAGCCAGCGGCGCATGAACGCCTTCGCGCAGGAGTGCGCGGCGCTGGGCATGCAGCAGGGCAGGGGAGAGGTTCCCATGTATCACGTCGTCGCCCCGACGACGCTGGGGCAAGGCCGCCAAGGCTTGGCCGAACTGCTGCAGGCGCAGCCTGATCTGGATGCCATCTTCTGCAGCTCCGACCTGCTGGCGCTGGGCGTGATGATCGAAGCGCAGAGCCGCGGCATCGCCATTCCCGGCCAACTGGCCGTGGTCGGTTTCGGCGATCTGGAATTCTCGCGCGACCTGCAGCCACGCCTGACCACGGTGCGCATCGATGGCACCGGCATCGGGCAGCGCGCCGCGCGCTTCATCATCGAACGCGCCTCGGGCAGCGAGGTCAGCGAGCGTATTGTCGATGTCGGCTTCTCCATCATCGCGCGCGACAGCGCCTGAGTTTTCGCCGAAGCGCCTCATCTGTCCTGATCTTTCCTCATCCTTCCTGATGTGCTGATGCCTTGAGGCAATCAACACTTCCCCATTGACAGTCAAAATTGGTACCGCTACCATTCATTCAATCCAAATTTGGTACCGCTACCAATTTGCAGTCTGATCGTTTCCGTTTCCGGAGAAACCCGCCATGACCCAGAACCCAGCTTCCGCATCGTCCCCGACATCGTCGCCATCCCAGCACAAGGGCGCGCCGCGCGTGACCGGCATGCGCGTCATCCCGGTGGCCGGGCATGACAGCATGCTCTTGAACCTCTCGGGGGCGCATGGTCCGTATTTCACGCGCAATATCGTCATCCTCACCGACAGTGCCGGCAATACCGGCGTGGGCGAAGTGCCGGGCGGGGAGGGCATCCGCCAGACGCTCGACGATGCGCGCTCGCTGGTGGTGGGCCAGTCCATCGGCAATGTGCAGGCCATCCTCAATCGTGCGCGTACCGCCTTTGCGGATCGCGATGTGGGCGGACGCGGCCTGCAGACCTTTGACCTGCGCATCGCCATCCATGCCGTGACCGCGCTTGAGGCGGCCCTGCTGGACCTGCTGGGCAAGTTCCTCGACGTGCCGGTGGCTGCCTTGCTGGGCGAGGGCCAGCAGCGCGATGAGGTGGAGATGCTGGGGTATCTGTTCTACGTCGCCGATCGCCGCAAGACTGACCTGCCGTATCTGGCCGCGGCGGATGCGGACGATGACTGGCTGCGCCTGCGCCACGAAGCCGCGCTCACGCCGGAGGCGGTGGTGCGCCTGGCCGAGGCGGCCTATGCGCGTTACGGTTTCAATGACTTCAAGCTCAAGGGCGGCGTGATGCGCGGCGAGGAAGAAATCGCCGCCGTCACGGCCCTGGCCGAGCGTTTCCCCAAGGCACGCATCACGCTCGATCCGAATGGCGGCTGGCTGCTCAAGGATGCCATTCGCCTGTGCCGCGACCAGCATGATGTGCTGGCCTATGCGGAAGATCCCTGTGGTGCCGAGGACGGCTACTCGGGCCGCGAAGTGATGGCCGAATTCCGCCGTGCTACCGGCCTGCAGACCGCTACCAACATGGTAGCGACCGATTGGCGCCAGATGGGGCATGCGATCTCGCTGCAATCGGTGGACATCCCGCTGGCCGATCCGCATTTCTGGACCATGCAGGGCTCGGTGCGGGTGGCGCAGATGTGCAATGAATGGGGCCTGACCTGGGGTTCGCATTCGAACAACCACTTCGATATTTCCCTGGCCATGTTCACTCACGTGGCCGCGGCCGCACCCGGCAAGATCACTGCCATCGATACCCACTGGATCTGGCAGGACGGCCAGCGTCTTACGCGCGAACCGCTGCAGATCGTGGGCGGCAAGGTCAAGGTGCCGGGCAAGCCGGGGCTGGGCGTGGAGCTGGATATGGAACAGGTCGAGGCGGCTCACCAGACCTACCGCAACATGGGGCTGGGCGCGCGCGACGATGCGGTGGCCATGCAATACCTGATCCCCGGCTGGAAGTTCGATCCCAAGAAGCCTTGCCTGGTGCGTTGAGCACGGTACTTCATCTCTGTTGACGAGGCTGCGACAAGAGCGCAATGAATGCGCCGGCGGCCTGCACTTTCTTTCATCAACCGGCAGTACGGGCTCATACGAGGAGACAACCCGTGAATCCATCCCAGTCCTCCCCCGCAACGAACCAGGTCCTCACCTCGGCGGTGAGCAAGATCAAGTGGCGCATCCTGCCGCTGTTCGTGGCCATGTTCATCATCAACTACATCGACCGCGTCAACATCGGTTTCGTACGCAGTCATCTCTCGACCGATCTCGGCATCGGTGCAGCAGCCTTTGGCCTGGGCGCGGGGCTGTTCTTCGTCGGCTATGCGATCTTTGAAGTCCCCTCCAACATGCTGCTGCAACGCTATGGGGCTCGCGCCTGGCTCACGCGGATCATGTTCACCTGGGGCCTTGTGGCGGCTTGCATGGCCTTCGTGCACAGCGAGACCAGCTTTTATTTCATGCGCTTTTTGCTGGGTGTGACGGAGGCGGGCTTCTTCCCGGGCGTGGTGTATTACTTCACGCAATGGCTGCCCAATCATGAGCGTGGCCGGGCGATGGCGGTGTTCCTGTCGGGGTCGGCGATCGCGTCGATTCTCTCCGGTCCGATCACCGGTGCGCTGCTGTTGATTGAAGGTGGCGGACTGCATGGCTGGCAATGGATGTTCATCATCGAGGGTGGTGCGTCGATGCTATTCTGCGTGGTGGTGTGGAAGGTGCTGGACTCCACGCCGCGCGATGCCAAGTGGCTCTCTCCGGAACAACGCGAGGCGCTGGCCACGGTCATCGCGGCCGAACAGGAGCAGCGTGCCGCCAATCGTCCAGCGCACGTTTCGGCGCTGACCTTGTTGCGTGATCCGCAGATCGTGCTGTTCTGCCTGATCTATTTCGCCATCCAGCTGACCATCTATGGCGCCACCTTCTGGCTGCCGACCATCATCAAGAAGATGGGCCACTTCAATGATTTCCAGGTCGGCCTGTTCAATTCGATTCCGTGGATCGTGGCGATTGCGGCGATGTATGTCTTTGCCGTGCTGGCCGCGCGCTACAAGAAGCCGCAGTTCTGGGTGGCGACCACACTGGTGATTTCGGCCATCGGCATGGCGGTCTCGGCTTCGGCCGGTCCGGTGATCGGCTTCGTGGCGGTGTGCTTTGCCGGCATCGGTTTCAAGGCCGCTTCGTCCTTGTTCTGGCCCATTCCGCAGGCTTATCTGGACGCGCGCATTGCGGCAGCGGTGCTGGCGCTGATCAATTCGCTGGGCAACCTGGGCGGCTTCTTCGCACCGGCTACCTTCGGCTACCTGGAGCAGAAGACCGGTTCCATCCAGGGCGGCCTGTATGCCTTGTCGGGGGCTTCGCTGGTGGCGGCGGTGCTGGTGTTCCTGGCACGGACCCGGCCGTCGGTGCAGGACGGCGGCGGTTCGGCTGAAGGCCGCACAGAACCGGTGGCCAAGCACGCGGTGTGAGCACGGCGCGCTATTGATTTCTCCGAGGTCTTCCTCGTTTGCGTCCGCCCGCCCGTGGTCTCACGGTGCGCCGGGCGCATTTTTACGCGGGTGGAGCGCGCCGGTTTTGTCCAAGCAGAGGGGCCGGCCACACGCCTATAATGGCAGCCTGCACACCGCCATCACGGCGGAACAGTCGCCGCCTCCCAGGCGGCGAGACATCAAGGCAGCCCGTCCATGGAAACCCTCTACCACCTGATCGAGCAATACGGTCTGATCCTCGTTTTCGTCAACGTGCTGGTCGAGCAGCTGGGCGCGCCAGTGCCGGCCTATCCCACGCTGATCATCACCGGTGCGCTCTCTGCGACCGGCCGCTACTCGCCGGCGCTGTTGCTGCTGCTGGCGGTGAGTGCGGCACTCATTGCCGACTATTGCTGGTATCTCGCCGGTCGCCGCTACGGCCGCCAGATCATGTCGCGCCTGTGCCGTATTTCGCTCTCGCCGGACTCCTGTGTGCGCCAGACCGAATCGATCTACCTGCGCTGGGGCGCGCGTTCGCTCTTGCTGGCCAAGTTCATTCCGGGCTTCGCCTCGATTGCCAGTGCGCTCTCCGGCACCATGGGCACGCGTCGCATCAGCTTCCTGCTGTGGGATGCGGCGGGCAGCGCCCTGTGGGCGGGACTGGGGATTTTCCTCGGTTCGCTCTTCAGCTCGGCCGTGGATGACCTGCTCAACGTGCTGGCGCAATTGGGCCATTACGGCATGCTCATGATTGCCGTGGCGCTGGCAGCCTTCGTGGCCAACAAATGGTGGCAGCGCCGGCGTTTCCGCAAGTCGCTGGAGATGGCGCGTATTTCAGTGGATGAATTGAATACCATGCTCGAAGAGGGCAATGCGCCCACCATCATCGATGTGCGTTCGCCGATGTCGCAGCAGGATGGCCGCATTCCGGGTGCGGTCACGATTTCCAACCAGGAAATCCAGACCTTCGTCTTCGATGGCCCCGTCGAGGGCGAGGTGGTGGTGTATTGCGCCTGTCCCAACGAGGCCTCGGCGGCCATGGTGGCGCGCCAGCTGATGCGGCGCGGCTATACCCGAGTGCGGCCGCTCACGGGCGGCATCGATGCCTGGCGCGCCGCAGGTTATGCCATCGATGTCTGAATCGCGGTGCCCTGGCGGATGGTCTTGGTGACCGGAGTCTTTTCGCAGATCTCGGCCAGGCGCGTGAGCTGTTCTTGCGACAGGGCATTGCCGAAGCTGATCTTGCGGGTGATGGTTTCCAGTCCGCTGTCGTCGCGGCCGAAGTGGGCGTCCACCGAGATGCTGCCCAGGTCCCAGCCCTTGCGGTCTGCATACATGCGCAGCGTGAGCGAGGTGCAGGAGGCCAGCGCGGCCAGCAGCAATTCATAGGGGGCGGGACCGGTGTCCTTGCCGCCATTGCTTTCCGGTTCGTCGGACTTGAGCTGGTGGATGCGCGCCTTGATGTCCTGGGCGTAGCCGGCGGCGTTGTGCAGGGTAACGTGGGCCATGCGGGTCTCCATTCGGTGAGGTGAGGGGATGGGCGATTGTGGCACAGGCGGGCTGCGCGATCTTGTATTTTCCTGCTGAAGGACCGCCCCCGCGGACGATATACGGACGAAAAAAAACCACGCTCGCGCGTGGTTTTTTCTTGCCGGGAGGCAGGGTGATCAAGCGAAGTTCTTGGCCACGAAGTCCCAGTTGATGATGCCCCAGTAGTTCTCGACGTACTTGGCGCGTGCATTGCGGTAGTCGATGTAATACGCGTGTTCCCACACGTCCACGGTCAGCAGCGGCTTGCTGTCGGTGGTCAGCGGGGTGCCGGCACCGGTGGTGTTGACGATGTCCAGGGAACCGTCAGCCTTCTTGACCAGCCAGGTCCAGCCGGAACCGAAGTTGGCCAGGCCTTGCTTGGTGAACTCGGCCTTGAAGGCGTCGAAGGAACCCCACTTGGCATTGATGGCGTCAGCCAGCGCGCCGCTCGGAGCGCCTTGGCCCTTCGGGGTCAGGCCGTTCCAGTAGAAGGTGTGGTTCCACACCTGGGCAGCGTTGTTGAAGATGCCGCCGGAAGATTTCTTGATGATCTCTTCCAGGGACAGGTGTTCGAATTCGGTACCCGGGATCAGGTTGTTCAGGTTGGTCACATAGGTCTGATGGTGCTTGCCATAGTGATATTCCAGGGTTTCCTTGGAAATCGTGGGCGCCAGCGCGTCCAGATCGTAAGGCAGTGCCGGAAGGGTATGTGCCATGATGAATCCTTTCAGTCTTGTTGGTTTGCTACGAAGGGGTCTTTTCCGAACCTGCGATTCTAAAGCGGAAGACAATTCTTTGCACTCGGTCAAATCTGGCGCGCGTCAGTCGCGCATCGGCCTCCAGTGCGGCAATGCGAATGGTTCCCAATGGGAGACGCTGGTCGCCAGCGCAGGCAAGACCGTAGATGCCAGTCCCTGCAAGACGTTCCAGCTCATCCACGCACTGGCTTCCGATGGCCACACCCGTAATACGGCGCGCTGCGCTGTATTGCGCCGGAAAATGCTTATGCCAAAAAAGTCTGCCACAGCTGTCAAGCAGGGCGACAGCATCGCCTCAATCCAGCCGTGGCTGCACGCTGGCAATGCCGACCTCGGCACTGCCTTCGGCCAGGCGGATGGTGACCTCGCTGCGGGCGGCCAGCTCGGCCGGGGCGTGCAATACGCGGCCCTGGCGGTCGCTGACGATGGCGTAGCCGCGCTCCAGCGTGCGTTGCGGATTGAGTAGTTCGAGCTGCGTACTCAGCCCCGCCAGCGCCTGCCGCTGGCGCAACTGCCGGGCGGCCTGGGCCCCTTGCAGGCGGCGCGTCAGGTCCAGCAGGTCGCGCCGGGCGTGGGCGGTGTCGGGAATCTGGTGCGACAGATGGGTGGCGAGTTGCTGCAGGCGATGGCGCATGCGGGTCAGCGGCACGCGGGTGGCGTGGGCGAGCCGGGTTTGCAGCGCGGCCAGTTTGACGCGCTCATGCTGTATATACGCACTCGGGTTGACCAGGCGGCGCGAGAGCCAGTCCACGGTCTGCGCTTTTTCGGTCAGGTTGCGGCGCAGGGCGCGCGTGAGGTCATTGGCGTGGCCGCGCAGTTCAGCCAGCCAGTCCTCGCGCGCAGTGGCGGCCAGCTCGGCGGCGGCCGTGGGGGTGGGCGCGCGCAGGTCGGCGGCGAAGTCGGCGATGGTGAAATCAGTTTCGTGGCCGACACCGGAAATCACCGGCATGCTGGCCTCCACGATGGCGCGCGCCACCACTTCTTCATTGAAGGACCACAGGTCCTCGATGCTGCCGCCGCCACGGCACACCAGCAGCACATCGCATTCGGCGCGCGCGGAGGCGGTGCGGATGGCATTGGCGATGCGCTGGGCCGAGCCTTCGCCCTGCACGGGCGTGGGGTAGAGGATCACTTCCACATGCGGGGCGCGGCGGCGCAGGGTGGTCAGCACATCGCGCAAGGCGGCGGCCTGCGGGCTGGTGACGATGCCGATGCGGCGCGGGAAGCCCGGCAGGGCGCGCTTGCGGTCGCGGTCGAACAGGCCTTCGCGCTCCAGTCTTTCCTTCAGTTGCACGAAGGCGGCGTAGAGGTCTCCCACGCCGGAGCGGCGGATGGCTTCCACGTTGAGCTGGTAATCCCCGCGCGGCGCGTAGAGCGTCACCAGGGTGCGCACTTCGACCTTGTCGCCTTCGCGCGGCATGAAGCCGGCGTATTGCGCGCGGCCCTTGAACATGACCGCACGCACCTGCGCCCCGTCATCCTTGAGGTTGAAATACCAGTGGCCGGAGGCGGCACGGGTGAAATTGGAAATCTCGCCCTTGACCCAGATCAGCGGGAAATTGCGCTCCAGCATGCGCGCCACCGCCTGGTTCAGGCCGGAGACGGTCAGGATGGGTGGGCCGCCATCGGTAGCGGCGGCAGCCGGCATGGCCTCCGGACGCGGGCGGGCAGCGGGGAAGGGCGGGAACTTGTCGGCAGGCATGGGACGCAGGGACTCCAGGGGCGATACAATGCCGCATTGTAAAGCCAAGCTGGCTGCGCTTGCCGAGCCGCGCGCAACCGGCTACATTCTGCACCGCAGAAACGGGCGTGCCGGAAAGGCCGTCGGCTGCATCAGATTCACCGCTCATCCGCATTTCTTAGGAGTACGTTTTGCTCGCCATCATCCTCGCCGCCGGCTGGCCGATCTGGCCCTTGCTGATCGCTTCCATCATCGGCCTGGCGCTGGTCATCGAAAGACTGGCCTACCTGCGCCGCGCGCGCATCTTGCCGCCGGACCTGCTGGGCGAAGTGGTCCGGGTCTACCAGAGCGGACGCGTCAACGAGGACGTCATCGACAAGCTGGAACAGAATTCGCCGCTGGGCCAGGTGCTGGCCGCTGGCCTGCGCAACGTCGATGCCCCGCGTGAAGTGATGAAGGAAGCCATCGAGGAAGCCGGCCAGGCCGCCGCGCATCGCCTGGAGCGCTTCCTGACCACGCTTGGGACGATCGCTTCGCTGGCGCCGCTCATGGGCCTGTTCGGCACGGTGGTCGGGATGATCGAGATCTTTGCGTCGCAGAACGCCGCCGGGACCAATCCGGCGCAGCTGGCGCACGGTATCTCCATTGCGCTCTACAACACCGGTTTCGGCCTGGCCATTGCCATGCCGGCGCTGGTGTTCTATCGCCACTTCCGCGCCCAGGTCGACGGCTTCGTGGTTGACATGGAACAGCAGGCCGTCAAGTTCGTGGACATCGTCCACGATGTGCGCCGCTGATCCTTCACGCCGGAGAACCGCATGAACTTCCGCAAGGGCCGTCCCCGCGAAGACCTGGAGATCAACCTGATCCCTTTCATCGACGTGCTGCTGGTGATCGTGATCTTCCTGATGGTGACCACCACCTACAGCAAGTTCACCGCCCTGCAGGTCACGTTGCCCACGGCCGATGCCCAGAAGGCGCTGGAACAGCCCTTCGAGATCAACATCGCCATCGACGCCAATGGCCGCTACGCCATCAACAACAAGCGCATCGCTGCGCGGGATGCGCAGGGGCTGTCGGAAGAGATGCAGGCTGCGGTGCGCAGCAGCGGCAGCAAGACTGATCCGGTCATCATCATCAATGCCGACGCGCTGGCCACGCACCAGACCGTGGTCAACGTGATGGAGGCGGCACGCATGGCGGGTTATCCCAAGCTGACCTTCGCGGCGCAGTCGAGCAGCAAGTAGCCGGCTGCGAGCCGCACTGAAAATTTGCCAATAGCTTCACGTCATCCAGCAGCGATGGCGCGCCGGCCAGGTCCCGCCTGGCCCGCGTTTTTTTTATTCACTGGAACCCGAAAATGGCCGAATCCAGGCCCACTGCCGAAGCCATCCTGACCCGCGCCTGGCAACAGCGCGGCCTGCTGGCCTGCCTGCTGTGGCCGCTGTCGCTGCTCTTCGGCGCACTGGCGGCGCTGCGCCGCGCGCTCTTCGCGCTGGGCATCAAGCGCGCCGAACGGCTGCCGGTGCCGGTGATCGTGGTGGGGAACGTCTTCGTCGGCGGCACCGGCAAGACCCCTTTTGCGATCTGGCTCATCGAGGCCTTGCGTGCGGCGGGCCTGCGTCCGGGCGTGATTTCGCGCGGCTATGGCGGCGGTGCCGGGCAGACGCTGGAGGTCACGGCCGATGCGGCGGCGGCCCAGGTGGGGGACGAACCCTTGCTGATCGTCCAGCGCACCGGCGTGCCGCTGGTGGTCGGGCGGCGCCGGGCCGAGGCCGGGCGCGCCTTGCTGGCGGCGCATCCTGAGGTGGATGTGATCATTTCCGACGATGGCTTGCAGCATTACGCGCTGGCGCGTGACATCGAGATCGTGCTGTCCGATGCGCGCGGTGTCGGCAACGGCTGGCTGCTGCCGGCCGGACCGCTGCGCGAGCCGGCTTCGCGCCGACGGGATTTTTCGGTGGTCAATGTCGGCGCGCAGGGCAGCGCATCCGGCGGCGCGCATGCCATGCGGCTGCAGGCGGACCAGGCCGTGCAACTGGCCCCGCCCGCTGCGCACAAGCCGCTGGAACGGATGGGCGAGGGTGGCGTGCGGCTGGCGGCGGTGGCCGGGATCGGCAATCCCGGGCGTTTTTTTGCGACCCTGGAAGCGGCGGGTTTGTCCTTTGCGCGCCATCCCTTGCCCGACCATTTTGATTTCGCCATCGATCCTTTTGCAGGCCTTGCGGCCGATGTCATCCTGATCACGGAAAAGGATGCAGTAAAATGCAGGGCTATCGAGGCCATCCGAAACGACCCGCGTATTTGGGTCGTGCCTGTCTCGGCGCGCATCGACGGCGCGCTGGCTGAACATATAGTGGAGAAACTCCGTGAACGCCCGACTGCTTGATATCCTGGTTTGCCCCATCTGCAAGAGCCCGCTGGACTATGACAAAAAAGCCCAGGAACTGATCTGCAAGGCAGACAAGCTGGCTTATCCCATCCGCGATGGCATCCCCATCATGTGGGCCGATGAAGCGCGCGAACTGACGGCCGTGCCGGCAGCGCCTGCAGCCTGACGCGAGTCCCCGGTCTCTTGATTCCTGATTTCTGCCTTCCTGCTGCGGTTGATTCCATGACCTTTACCGTCATCATCCCTGCGCGCCTGGCTTCCACGCGCCTGCCCAACAAGCCGCTGGCCGACCTCGGCGGCAAGCCCATGATCGTGCGCGTGGCCGAGCGGGCCGCGCTTTCCGGGGCCACCCGCATCATCGTGGCCACCGACCATCACGACATCCACGCCGCCTGCGAGCAGCATGGCATCGAAGTGGCCATGACCCGCGCCGATCACCCCTCCGGTACCGACCGCATCGCCGAAGTCGCCGCCGCGCTGGGGCTCACCGAGGATGAGGTGGTGGTCAACGTGCAAGGCGATGAACCCCTGATCGATCCGGGCCTGATTGCCGCCACCGCCGCCCACATCAAGGACGGCGTGCCCATGGCCACGGCCGCGCACGCCATCGGGACTGCCGAGGATGCCTTCAATCCCAACGTGGTCAAGGTGGTGTTGAACAAGGACGGCTGCGCCATGTATTTCTCGCGCGCCACCATTCCCTGGCATCGCGATGCTTTTGCCAAGTCGCGTGAGTCGCTGCCTGATGCCAGCGGTCCGGATCATGCCAATGAGTACGTGCCGCTGCGCCATATCGGCCTGTATGCCTACAGCAACCGCTTCCTGCAGCTCTACCCGACGCTGGCCCCGGCCCCGCTGGAACGCATCGAGGCGCTGGAGCAATTGCGCGTGCTGTGGCATGGCCACGCCATTGCCGTGCACGTGACCTCGATGGTGCCCGAAGCCGGGGTGGATACCCCCGAAGACCTGTTGCGCGTGCGCAAGCATTTCGAGGCGCCGCCGGACAGCCCGCTGGTGCAGACCATCTCCGCGCTCTGATCTTTCGTCGGTCTGGCAGGCATGATCCGCCGCAAGGCTGTGCGGATCGGCTTGCTGTAAGTTCCATGTCAAGCTGACACGACACAATCAGAGTCCGGAGACTGCTTAAAAATCAGGCGTTTGTCATGGTTCGGTAAGATTTTGTGGTAAGTTTCGTCCCAGAGCTGATGCAAACGGCGCGCAAACAAGCTGCATAACCGTCCAGATGGTAGCGATCCTCTGCCATCACGTCGCAAAAGAATTCAAGCATTCATATTCAGAAACCCTCAATTTAGGAAACGACATGCGCCTCATCCTTTTAGGAGCGCCTGGTGCCGGTAAAGGCACGCAAGCCACTTTTATCAAGGAAAAATTCAACATTCCGCAGATCTCCACCGGCGACATGCTGCGCGCGGCCGTGGCTGCGGGCACCGAGCTTGGCATCGCTGCCAAGAAGGTGATGGATGCGGGCGGTCTGGTTTCCGACGACATCATCATCGGCCTGGTCAAGGATCGCCTGCAGCAGGCTGACTGTGCCAATGGCTACCTCTTCGACGGCTTCCCGCGCACCACGCGCCAGGCCGATGCGATGAAGGAAGCCGGCGTGGCCATCGACTACGTGCTGGAAATCGACGTGCCCGACAGCGCCATCGTCGAGCGCATGAGCGGCCGCCGCGTGCACCCGGGTTCGGGCCGCACCTATCACGTCAAGTTCAACCCGCCCAAGGTCGAAGGCAAGGATGACCTGACCGGCGAAGCGCTGATCCAGCGTGACGACGACAAGGAAGAAACCGTCAAGAAGCGTCTGGCCGTGTATCACGAGCAGACTGAAGTGCTGGTGGGCTACTACGGTGATTGGGCCAAGTCGGGCCAGCCGGGCGCGCCGAAGTATCGCAAGATCGCCGGCGTCGGTCCGGTGGAAGAAATCAGGGATCGTGCATTTGCCGCCCTGGCGGAGTAAAGTGAAGCGGACTTCGGTCCGCTTTTTTTATGCTGTCGCGCTGGAGGCCATCGGCTCGACAGTCAGCAAAAACTAAGTAAACCGATCACCGGTAGTGACGCCCGCCCGAGGGCGTGGCACCGGCGGCCCGGCAAGGCACAACAACTCCAATAAAAAAGGGCGACGCAATTTGCAGGCGCAGTATCGGCCGCGGCGAACCGGAACAGCAGCACCCGGACGGCGTGGCGGATGTTCGTGATTGTTGATGAGTCGTGATAACAAAGGAGACGATGATGGCACTTGCCCTGTGGTTTGCCATTGCCTGCGGCTTGGTCGCGGTGATTTATGGCCTGGTTTCTCGAAGCTGGATTCTCAAGCAGGACCCCGGCAACCCCCGCATGCAGGAAATCGCCCTGGCCATCCAGCAGGGCGCGGCGGCCTATCTGGCGCGGCAGTATCGCACCATCGCCATGGTGGGGGTGGTGCTGCTGATCCTCATTGCGCTCATTCCCGGTTTGGGCTGGCTCACTGCGATCGGCTTCCTGCTGGGGGCGGTACTGTCCGGCGCCTGTGGTTTCATCGGGATGAACGTGTCCGTGCGCGCCAATGTGCGTACTGCCCAGGCCGCCACGCGCGGCATGAACGAGGCGCTGGGCGTGGCGTTCCGGGGCGGGGCGATCACCGGGATGCTGGTGGTGGGCTTGGGACTGCTGGGGGTGTCGCTGTTCTTCTGGGTCCTGTATGTCTATGGACAGGGGCGCGCCGCCAGCCTGCACGATGCCATCCAGCCCCTGATCGGACTGGCTTTCGGCGCATCCCTCATTTCCATCTTTGCGCGGCTGGGCGGGGGCATCTTCACCAAGGGGGCGGACGTCGGAGCCGACCTGGTGGGCAAGGTCGAGGCTGGCATTCCCGAAGATGATCCGCGCAATCCCGCCGTGATCGCCGACAACGTCGGCGACAACGTGGGCGATTGCGCCGGCATGGCCGCCGACCTGTTCGAGACCTATGTCGTCACGCTGGTGGCGACCATGCTCCTGGGCAGCCTCATGCTCAAGGGCCTGGAAACCTTGGCGGTACTCTATCCGCTGGCACTGGGCGGGGTGTCGATTCTGGCTTCCATCGTCGGTTGCGCGATGGTCAAGGCGCAGCCGGGCAAGAAAATCATGTCGGCGCTCTATACCGGGTTGTGGTGGTCGGCCGGCTTGTCGCTGGTCGGCTTCGCGGCGGTCACCTGGCTGCTGTTGCCGCCTGAACTGCGGGTGCCGCTGATGGGCGCGGCCGTGGTGGGCATCGTGCTCACCGGTCTCATGGTCTACATCACCGAGTACTACACCGGCACCGACTTCAAGCCGGTGCGCCATATCGCCGAAGCCTCCACCACCGGACATGGCACCAATATCATCGCTGGTCTCGGGGTATCGATGAAGTCCACCGCGTATCCTGTGCTGGCGGTGTGCGCGGCGATCCTGACGTCGTACTGGCTGGCAGGCTTGTACGGGATTGCGATTGCGGCGACCTCCATGCTGTCCATGGCCGGTATCGTGGTGGCTTTGGATGCTTACGGGCCCATCACTGACAATGCCGGCGGTATCGCAGAGATGTCGGGGCTGCCTGATTCGGTGCGCGCCATCACCGATCCGCTCGATGCGGTGGGCAATACCACCAAGGCCGTCACCAAGGGCTATGCGATCGGCTCGGCAGGCCTGGCCGCACTGGTGCTGTTTGCCGATTACACGCATGCGCTGGAGTCCGTCGGCAAGACGGCCAGCTTCGACTTGTCCAGCCCGGCGGTGATCATCGGGCTCTTCATCGGCGGGCTGATCCCCTATCTGTTCGGTGCCATGGCGATGGAAGCGGTGGGACGCGCGGCCGGTGCGGTGGTGGTGGAAGTGCGTCGCCAGTTCCGCGACATCCCCGGCATCATGGATGGCAGCGGGCGTCCCGAATATGACCGCGCGGTGGATATGCTGACCTCTTCTGCCATCCGTGAAATGATCCTGCCGTCGCTGCTGCCGGTGATCGTGCCGATCCTGGTCGGGTTGCTGCTGGGGCCGTCGGCACTGGGTGGCCTGCTGATGGGGACGATCGTCACCGGGCTCTTCGTGGCCATCTCGATGACCACTGGCGGCGGTGCCTGGGACAACGCCAAGAAATACATCGAGGACGGCCACCACGGCGGCAAGGGATCGGACGCCCACAAGGCCGCCGTCACCGGCGACACCGTGGGCGATCCCTACAAGGATACGGCCGGGCCGGCGGTCAATCCGCTCATCAAGATCATCAACATCGTGGCGCTGCTGCTGGTGCCCTTGCTGCCGGCGGTCTCCTGACCCGATCTGACTGCAGCCCTGATTGTCGCCGCACGGATAGTCTGCCGTGCGGCGACCTGCGCATAATCCTCGCACCGCGAAGGGAACGCCTGCATTGCCAGGCTGGCCGATTCGTCAAATAATGCCCCCTGATGAAACCCATCATCAATGGCTCGCCGGCCAGGCCATCCGCCTGGCTGCGCGCAGATAAAAAACAGGAGACTCCATGCGTATCGAAGGAAATGTATTCATCGTCACCGGCGCAGCGTCCGGCCTGGGTGCGGCCACTGCCCGCATGATCGCCGCAGCCGGCGGCAAGCCGGTGCTGGCCGATCTCAATGAGGAAGCCGGCAGTGCGCTGGCCCGCGAACTGGGCGGCGTCTTCGTGCGCTGCGATGTCAGTTCGGAAGACGATGCCCAGGCCGTGGTGCGTGCCGCGCAAGCGACCGGCAGCCTGCGCGGACTGGTCAATTGCGCCGGTATCGCCCCGGCAGAGAAGCTGGTCGGCAAGAATGGCCCGCACAGCATGGCGCTGTTCATGAAGACGCTCAACATCAACCTGGTCGGCAGCTTCAACATGGCCCGCTTTGCAGCCGATGCCATGGCCAGGACCGAGGCACAGGAAGAAGGCGAGCGCGGCATCATCATCCACACCGCCTCGGTGGCGGCCTACGATGGCCAGATCGGCCAGACGGCCTATTCGGCTTCCAAGGGGGCCATCGTTGCCATGACCCTGCCGATGGCGCGCGATCTCTCGCGCAGCGGCATCCGTGTCATGACCATTGCCCCGGGTATCTTCGAGACCCCCATGATGCTGGCCATGCCGCAGGAAGTGCGCGACTCGCTGGGGCAGGCCGTCCCTTTCCCGCCGCGCCTGGGCCGTGCCACCGAATATGCACAGCTGGCCCGGACCATCATCGAGAACGTGATGTTGAACGGCGAGACCATCCGCCTCGATGGTGCCATCCGCATGCAGCCCAAATAGACGGCATTTGCCTGCCAATTCTCTAGTCCACGGCGAGGGGGCTACTGATAAGCTCCCCTCATGGAGACCATGGAACACAAAACAGGCTTGATCCTGACCGGCGGCGGCGCGCGGGCGGCTTACCAGGTGGGTGTGCTCAACGCCCTCTCGATGATCCTGCTCGAAGCCGGCTGGCCGGTGCACAGCAATCCCTTCCCCATCATCTGCGGCACCTCGGCCGGGGCCATCAACGGCACCGCCCTGGCCTGCCGGGCGGACGACTTCGGCGAAGCCGTGCGCGAGCTGATGGCGGTGTGGAGCAATTTCCAGGTGGAGCAGGTGTACCGCGCCGATTCGCTGGGCGTGATCCGCTCGGGGGCGCGCTGGCTGTCGCTGTTCTCCTTCGGCTGGCTGCTGCGCAAGTGGCGCGCCAATCCACCCAATTCCCTGCTGGACAACACCCCGCTGGTGAGCATGCTGCATCGCCTGCTGGACCTGCCACGGCTGGATGCCGCTCTGGCCGAAGGGCAGTTGCATGCGCTGGCGGTAACCGCCTCGTCCTACACCAGCGGCCAGCACATCACCTTCTACCAGTGCGCGCAAGAGATCGAACCGTGGCGACGCACCCAGCGCCTGGCCATGCGCGACCAGATCGGCATCGATCATTTGCTGGCCTCGTCTGCCATTCCCTTCATCTTTCCGGCCATTCCGGTGTACATCGATGGCCGTTGCGAGTATTGCGGCGATGGCTCGATGCGCCAGATCGCCCCGATTTCCCCGGCCATCCACCTCGGTGCCACCAAGGTGCTCATCATCGGTGCCGGACGCATGGGCGAGAAGGGCGAGCAGGCCCCGACCAATACGCCGCATTACCCCAGCCTGGCGCAGGTGGCCGGACACGCGATGTCGGGCATTTTCCTCGACGGCTTGTCTGCCGACATTGAACGCATCAACCGGGTCAACCAGACCTTGTCGGTCCTGAACGAGGAGCAGCGCCGGCATACGCCGCTCAAGCCCATCCGCACTCTGGTGATCTCGCCCTCGCAGCGCATCGACAGCATCGCCAGCCGCCACGTCGGCAGTCTGCCGCGCCCGATCCGTACCATGCTGGGTGGCATCGGGGCCACCGAGGCGCGCGGCTCGGCACTGGCGTCCTATCTGCTGTTTGAACAAAGCTTCACACGCGAGCTGATCGCCTTGGGCGAAAGCGATACCTACGCCAAGCGCGAGGAGGTCCTGGCCTTTTTTGAACCGGATACTGCCCAACTGCTCCAAGCCTCTGCCTGATTTGCTGCCGGTCAAGTTCCTGGCCTGCCGTGGTTGCCTAGCCGAAAGCAACGCGTTAATCTACCGAGTGCTGTTGCCATTCATTGACAAAATTGCAATTAACAGAATCAATGCAGACGATGCAGATGCGAGCCCGCTTCATTTCTTCCTTCTTCACCCGTTACTGGCTGGTGCTGCTGACGGCCCTGATGCTGTCCGTCCCGGTGCAAGCCAAGGGGCCGGTGCCGGGCAACTTGCCGGAGGTCAATCTTGACCAGCTGCCGCGCGAAGCCCAGCAGACCATGGCCCTGATCCGTCAGGGTGGGCCCTTCCCGTATGAAAAGGATGGTGCGGTCTTCGGCAACTATGAAGGGGTTTTGCCCAAGCAAAAGCGCGGGTATTATCGCGAATACACGGTCAAGACGCCGCGCGCCCGCAATCGCGGGGCCCGTCGCATTGTCAGCGGGGGAGAACCGGCCACGTCGGGCGAATACTATTACACCAGTGACCATTACAAGACCTTCCGCCGGATACGCGACTGATCTTGTACAGCGCAGGGCAGGGTGCGCGAGTCCTGTTGCAGCAAGCCACACAGCAGGCCAGCCATCACCATCACGACAATTACGACAACCACGACAGCCACACAGCCCCGCCTATGAATACTGAAGGCAAAATGAGTTTGTTCAAAACGGTGCCGCCCAATATCGTTCAATCGATCCGCGCCTTTCGCGTGACCGAGCTGCAGCAGGAGGCCGCGCACCTGCAGCAGCACTTTCTCTATGCCTATTGCGCCGAGGCCGTGACCAAGCAGCAGGTGCTGACCACCATTGCCACCGCCTTCCAGTTTCCCCGGCACTTCGGCAAGAACTTCGATGCCCTGCATGACTGCCTGACCGACCTGACCCACAAGGCCGGCAAGCAGATCGGTTTCGTCGTGGTGCTGGAGCAACTGCCCAACACCCAGAAATTCGACAAGGAAGCGCGCGAGACCTTGCTCGACGTCTTCCGCGATGCGGCCGATTACTGGGCTGAGAAGAAGGTGCCGTTCCGCGTTTTCTATTCCTTCCAGTAAATTTTCTTCACATTTTGATAAACCTTTTACGCCACGCCGGACCTTTCACATCGTGAAAACCGGCGGCGGAGGGGCTGTCAGCAGGTACAATGCGCACACCATGAGAAGCATTGTCATCCTGATTTCCGGACGAGGCAGCAATATGGAAGCCATCGTCCGCGCTGCACAGGCCGAGCGGTGGCCTGCCCGAATCGCCGCCGTCATCAGCAACCGCGCCGACGCCAGCGGCCTCGAATTCGCCGCCAGCCACGGCATTGCCACGGCCGTCGTGGCCAACCGCGACTATCCTACGCGCGACCAGTTCGATGCCGCCCTGCGCGAGCAGATCGACGTGTTCGCGCCGGATCTGGTGGTGCTGGCCGGCTTCATGCGGATCCTGACGGCACCGTTCGTCAATCATTACCGGGGCCGCATGCTCAATATCCACCCGTCGCTGTTGCCCAGTTTCCCGGGCCTGGCGACGCACCGCCAGGCACTGGCGGCCGGCGTGAAGCTGCACGGCGCGACCGTGCACTTCGTCACGCCCGACCTCGACCACGGCCCCATCGTGGCGCAGGCCGCCGTGCCGGTGCTGGAAGAGGACAGCGAGGAGACGCTCGCCGAGCGTGTCCTGGAACAGGAACATGTGATCTATCCGCGCGCCGTGCGCTGGTTCGTGCAAGGCCGTCTGGCACTGGACGGCGCGCGTGTGCGCCTGGCCGCCGAAGCCTGAGCGCAGACGAGCAAACACCGTCGCGCAACCCTTATCTTGAATTGAATTGAATCTGAAGGACCTAGCATGAGATTGCCTCCCGCGATCATTCCCCATACCGAAGAACTGCTGCGCGAAGTGCTGCGCTTCACCGGCCCTGCCGACGTCACCCTGTCGCGCTACTTCCGCGACAATCCGCGCCTGGGCAGCCGTGAGCGCGGCGTGATCGCTGAAGCGGTTTACGGGCTGCTGCGCAACAAGACGGTCCTGACCAACTTCGCCGAATCCGGCAGTGGCCCGATGATGCGCCGCCTGGCCCTGCTGGGCCTGGCCGATGCGGTCGGTGCCGAATCCATCGCCGGCCTGCAGGAAGGCGAAGCCGAGTGGCTGGAGCGTGTGGCCCAGATCGACCGCACCCAGCTGGCCCCCCAGATGCGCAGCAACCTGCCGCCCTGGCTGTGGGAAAAGCTGGTCGCCCGCATGGGCGAGGAAGCCACCCTGCAACTGGCTGATGCCATGAACCGTCCGGCACCGCTGGACCTGCGCGTCAATGCCCTCAAGGCCGACCGCGATACCGTCATCGCCGAACTGGCCAAGGCCCCGGTGGCCTGCGAACCGACCCCGTATTCCCCGTTGGGCCTGCGCGTGTTCAAGAAGCCGGCCCTGCAGAACCTGCCGCTGTTCAAGGACGGTGCCATCGAAGTGCAGGATGAAGGCAGCCAGCTGCTGGCCCAGATCGTCGGTGCCAAGCGCGGCGAGATGGTGGTCGATTTCTGTGCCGGTGCCGGTGGCAAGACCCTGGCACTGGGCGCGCTAATGCGCAATACCGGCCGTCTGTATGCCTTCGACGTGTCCGAAAAGCGCCTGGCCAAGCTGAAACCGCGCCTGGCGCGCAGTGGCCTGTCCAACGTGCATCCGGTGGTGATCGCCCATGAGAACGATGCCAAGGTAAAGCGCCTGGCCGGCAAGCTCGATCGCGTGCTGGTGGATGCCCCTTGCAGCGGCTTGGGCACCCTGCGCCGCAATCCCGACATGAAGTGGCGCCAGAGCGTGGAAACGCTCACCGAGATGCGCGCCAAGCAAGGCTCGATTCTCGCCAGCGCCGCGCGCCTGGTGCGTCCGGGCGGCCGCCTGGTGTATGGCACCTGCAGCTTCCTGGAAGAAGAGAACGATGAAGTCATCGCCGACTTCCTGGCCTCGCATCCCGACTTCACGCTGCGTCCGATGAGCGAAGTGCTGGCCGAGCAGAAGATTGCGCTGGATACCGGCGACTACCTGAAGCTGCTGCCGCACCAGCACCAGACGGACGGTTTCTTCGCGGCCGTCCTGGAGCGCCGCGCCGCTGCATGATGCGCCGGGTCTTGCTGCCTTGCCTGGCCGCCAGCCTGCTGGCAGCGGCCACCCCTGGCCTGCAGGCCAGGGAGGCGCTGCCGCCACCGCCGGTGATGGCAGCGCAGGGTACGGTGCAAACCGCCTTTGCGCCCTGGGATGACATCGAAGCGCTGATCGTCGGCCAGCTTCACTCTGCGCAGCGCCAGATCCTGATGCAAGCCTATCTGCTTACCAGTCGTCAGATTACGGATGAACTGGTGGCGGCCCGCAAGCGCGGCATCGATGTGCGCGTGCTGATGGATGCCGGCCAGCTCGACAAGAATTCCGAAGACCGCCTGCGCCAGCTGCGCGCGGCCGGCATTCCGGTCTGGCTGGAAACCGATTACCGTAATGCCCACAACAAGGTCATCATCATCGATGCGGCCTTGCCGACGGCCACCGTCATCACGGGCAGCTACAACTTCACCTGGTCGGCCCAGCACAAGAACGCCGAGAACGTGCTCATCCTCGGCAAGAACCCGCCACTGGCTGCACGCTACGCCAGCAACTGGCAGCGCCACCGCCAGGATGCCCAGGCGGCACCCTGATTTGCCCTGATTCTTCACCCGGCCAGCCATGACCGATCATTTCCTTTCCCTCTTCACCGATATCAGCACCGTCGACCTGCTGCGCCAGCTGGTGGTGATTGCTCTTTCGCTGGTGGGCGGCATCGGCCTCTCGCGCTGGTTGCGAGCGCGTTTCGTGCTGCCGGGCGATGGCGAGGCGCAGTCGCTGGTGATGCAGATCGGCGTCAAGAGCTTCGCCCGCGTGCTCTCGCCGCTGCTGGCCCTGGGCCTGTTGACGGGAGCCTATTACATTCTCAAGCGCGGCCACCATGCCGTCACGCTCTGGGAGATCATGTTCCCCCTGACCGTCGCCCAGGTGGCGATGCGTTTCGTTTTCTACGTATTGCGCGGCATCTTCGTGAAGGATGCGACCGTGGGCGCGCTGCTGCACCTGTCGGAAAAGGTGATCGCGCTGCTGGTCTGGCTGTGCGTGGTGCTGTGGATTACCGGCTTGTGGCCGGATTTCGTCGACTATCTGGATACCACGACCTTCCCGCTGGCGCGCCACAAGGTGTCCTTGTTGACGATGTTGCAAGGTGCGGCCTCGGTGCTGGTCACGCTCATCATTGCCCTTTGGATAGGCACGGTGGTGGAAAACCGCCTCATGAAGTTCAGCGGCATGCATTCCTCCCTGCGCACGGTGGTGGCGCGCATGATGCGGGCCTTGCTGATCCTGATCGCCTTCCTGGTCAGCCTGTCGCTGGTCGGCATCGACCTGACCGTGCTGTCTGTCTTCGGTGGTGCGCTCGGTGTCGGTATCGGCCTGGGTTTGCAGAAGATTGCCAGCAGCTATGTCTCCGGCTTCGTGATCCTGCTGGAGCGCAGCATGGTCATCGGCGACATGGTTGCCGTGGATAAATATTTCGGCAAGGTCACCCAGATCAATACCCGCTACACCATCCTGGAAGGGCTGGACGGGATCGAATCGGTGTTGCCGAATGAACTATTTGTCTCCAATCCGGTACAAAACTATTCCTTGACCCATCGCATTGTACGTTTAGCTACACAGCTTACAATTCTGTACCAGGACGATGTGGAAACGGTCTTGTCCATCATGGAACAGGCCGCACTTGGTGTACAACGGGTCTCCCAGCAGACCGCTCCGCAAGCCCTGCTGATCAAGATCGGCACCGACGGCTTGGAGCTGGAACTGGGATTCTGGATCACCGACCCGGAAAATGGACGGCTCAATGTGCTGTCCGACGTCAATCGCGCCATCTGGGCTGCCTTCAAGCAACACGGCATCCAGGTGGCCCATCCCAAGCGCGACATCCGGATTATGGATGAGCGCAGCTTCCGCCAAAGTACGCGCCAGGAAATTCCTGATATCCCAGAGGCACAGAATTCGCGTACAATGCCGGACAATTAAAAGAAAATAAAACCATTTTCACGGAACAAGTAATAATCCTGTTTTGTAGTCCGATAGTTGTTTTCTATTTGGAGTTGTACTGATGACCCTTGATGCGATCCTCGACTTTGTTGCCAACGGCCTGCTGCACGCGTCCGGTTGGCAGATTGTCATTTACACACTGGTGATGACCCACATCACCATCGTGGGCGTGACTCTCTACCTGCATCGTTGCCAGGCGCATCGCGCGCTCGAATTGCACGCGATCCCCAGCCACTTCTTCCGTCTCTGGCTGTGGATGACCACCGGCATGGTGACCAAGGAATGGGCCGCCATCCACCGCAAGCACCACGCCAAGTGCGAGACCGAAGAAGATCCGCACAGCCCGCAGACCCGCGGCATCAACAAGGTGATGTGGCAGGGTGCCGAGCTGTACCGCAGTGAGTCCAAGAACGCCGAGACCATGGAGAAGTTCGGTCACGGCACCCCGGACGACTGGATTGAACACAACATCTACAGCAAGTACGGCTGGCAGGGTGTGGGCATCATGCTGATCATCGACGTGCTGCTGTTCGGTGCCATCGGTCTGACCGTGTGGGCCGTGCAGATGGCCTGGATCCCGTTCTGGGCGGCTGGCGTGGTCAATGGCCTGGGCCACTTCTGGGGCTATCGCAACTACGATTGCAATGATGCAGCCACCAACCTGTTCCCGATCGGCATCATCATCGGCGGCGAGGAAATGCACAACAACCACCACACCTTCGGCACCTCGGCCAAGTTCTCGGCCAAGTGGTATGAATTTGACATCGGCTGGATGTACATCCGCATCCTGGAGACCTTCGGCCTGGCCAAGGTCAAGAAGGTGGCACCGGTGCCCAAGTTCGACAGCCAGAAATCGGTGATCGACTTCGATACCCTGCAGTCGGTGATTGCCAACCGTTACGACGTGACTGCCAAGTACGCCCGTTCGCTCAAGAGCGCCTGGAAGGACGAGCTGGATCACCTGATCGAGAAGGCCCAGCTGGAATCGCGCTTCCTGAAGTCCTCCAAGAAGCTGCTGCAACGTGAGCCGACCCGTCTGGAAGATGGCCAGAAGCAGCAACTGTCGGAACTGTTCGCCCACAGCAAGGCCCTGCAGACCATGCACGAAATGCGCATCGAACTGAGCGCCATCTGGGAGCGTTCGCACTCGACCCGCGAACAGCTGCTGCAACAACTGCAGGACTGGTGCAGCCGCGCCGAGGCATCCGGCGTGAAGGCCTTGCGTGACTTCGCCCTGCGCCTGCGCAGCTACGCCTGATCGGCTTTGACCAGGCCGCTGCTCCGGGGTAAAAGCCGGAAGTGAAGGAAAAGCATGAAGACATCCCCGCAGAGCGATCTGCGGGGATTTTTTTCGTCATCGGCCAGTACGGGCCTGAAGGTTTTTGTCAAAAAACCGAAACGGGAGGGGAGGGCTGCGGTGCGCAGCGGGCTGACCGGCGCAATGCGGTCAACGTGAACAGGCAATAAAAAACCCGCAGAGTATTCTGCGGGTTTTTCATCGGGAGACCGGGATCAATTACTTGATCTTGGTTTCCTTGTATTCGACGTGCTTGCGCGCCTTGGGATCGAACTTCATGATGCTGATCTTTTCGGGCGTAGTACGCTTGTTCTTGGTGGTGGTGTAGAAGTGACCAGTACCTGCGGTCGACTCCAGTTTGATTTTGTCGCGGCCGGATTTCGCCATGATAGATTTCCTTTACTCTGCTAATTAGACTTTTTCGCCACGAGCACGCAGATCGGCCAGAACGGCATCGATGCCGATCTTGTCGATCACGCGCAGGCCGGCGTTGGACAAACGCAGCGAAACCCAGCGGTTCTCGGATTCGACGAAAATGCGGCGGTTCTGCAGGTTGGGCAGAAAACGACGCTTGGTCTTGTTGTTTGCATGGGAAACGTTGTTGCCGACCATCGGCCCCTTCCCGGTGACTTGGCAGACACGTGCCATGTGAGACTCCTTAAAAATTTCCGAATTTGGGAAAAACGAGAGTATATGGAAAAAACTCTGCTTTTTCAATGACTTGCGAAAAACAATTGTGTCTTGATGTGGTCCATTTATTTAACAATTGAAGAAACATTGTTTTTCCGCTGTCACCCTCAATGGCGCAATCCCAGTCCTGTAAAGGCTTTGCGGCCGATCTGACTGGTTACGTTTCACACCTTGCCGTGGTCGGCAAAGGAATACAGGCGTGTTCCGGCCACCACGATGTGGTCCAGCAATTCCACCTCGATGAGCTCCAGGGCTTGCTTGAGTGTCTTGGTCAGGCGCAGATCGGAGTCACTGGGCCGCGGGTCGCCTGAAGGGTGGTTGTGGGCAACGATGACCGAAGCGGCGTTGTAACGCAGCGCCATCTTGACCACTTCCCGGGGATGGACCGTGGTCTGGTTCAGCGAGCCCCTGAACAATTCTTCCGTCCCGAGCAGGTTGTTGCGCATGTTCAGGAAGAGGGCGACGAAACATTCATGTTCCTTGCCGAAGAAGGTCAGCTTCAGGTATTCGCCCACGACGCGCGTGGAATTGAGGGCCGATGCCTGCTTCAGGTCGCTGTGGATGGCGCGCTTGGCCAACTCCAGAGAGGCCGATAGCTGGGCGCATTTGGCCGGGCCGAGGCCGTTGCCCAGGCTGGGTTCGCGCTGAACGGCCTTGCACAGGCCTTCGAGCGAGCCGAAGCGGTGCAGCAGATCCATGGCCAGTTCCATGACGCTCTTGCCCGGTGTGCCCACGCGCAGAAAGATGGCCAGCAATTCCGCATCGGAGAGGCAGGCCGGGCCCAGCTCCAACAGACGTTCGCGTGGCCGCTGTGCGGCCGGCCAATCGACAATGGACATGGTCATGAGATGAATCTCCTTTCATATTGCGTTCGAGAGGAAAGACGGCAGCCGGTCCCGCCGCAACCGTCCAGCAGAAGCCCGGCACCGCCGCAGTGCGCTTGCGCCGCCGCAAGGAAGTGTCCGATGCGCCCGCCGCCAGCGCAGCCGGATGCAGCTGACAGCGGCAGAGCGGGCCAACGTGGCTTACAATAGCGGGCTCTTGTGCACCTTCCCGCTTCCAAGCCCGTTCCCAGCCATGTCCAGCCCAACCGTCCCCGTCGTCACCGAAAACGCCTATCTCACCTTGCACTACCGCCTGGCCTCGCTGGACGGCGAAGACATCGTCAGCACCTTCAACGAAAACCCGGCCACCCTGCAGTTCGGCCAGGGCCAGCTGGCTCCCTTCCTCGAAGCCTGCCTGCTGGGCCTGCCCGAAGGCACGCAGCAGACCTTTGAACTGAGCCCGGCCCAGGCTTTCGGCGAGCGCAGCGAAGAGCTGATCCAGCGCATCTCGCGTGCCACGCTGGAAGAAAACTCGTCCATGGATGAGGACTATCGCGTCGGTGACCTGGTCGACTTCGCCGCCCCTGGTGGCGGCCGCTTCGCCGGCATCCTGCGAGCGATCGATGATGATGGCGCAATTTTCGACTTCAATCACCCGCTGGCCGGGCAAACGCTGAAGTTCGAAGTAAAAATCATCGGAATCCTGTAAGAGCCTCGTCATTTGGCGAGTTGGCCCTCGCAATGTTTTGAAGAATCAAGGAAATGACCATGACCATGGAACAAGCCGAATCTGAAATCCTGCTGGCCCAGCCCCGTGGTTTCTGTGCGGGCGTGGACCGCGCCATCGAAATCGTTGAACGTGCGCTGGCGCAGTTCGGCGCACCCATCTACGTGCGCCATGAAATCGTGCACAACGCCTATGTGGTCAACGACCTGCGGGCCAAGGGCGCGGTCTTCATCGAGGAGCTGGCCGACGTGCCGGCCGGCAATACGGTCATCTTCTCGGCCCACGGCGTGTCCAAGGCGATCCAGGCCGAGGCGGCGGAGCGCGGCCTGACGGTGTTCGATGCCACCTGCCCGCTGGTCACGAAAGTGCATATGGAAGTGGCCAAGATGCGCCGCGAGGGCCGCGAGATCATCATGATCGGCCACGCCGGCCACCCCGAGGTGGAAGGCACCATGGGCCAAACCGAGGCTGGCATGCATCTGGTGGAGACGGTGGAAGACGTCCAGCGTCTGCAGGTGGCCGATCCCGAACTGCTGGCCTATGTTTCCCAGACCACACTGTCGGTGGATGACACGGCCGACATCATCGCCGCCCTGCGCGCGCGCTTCCCGGCCATTGCCGAACCCAAGAAGGGCGACATCTGCTACGCCACCACCAACCGCCAGGAAGCCGTGAAGTTCATGGCCCCGCAGGTGGAAGTGGTGATCGTGGTCGGCAGCCCCAACAGCTCCAACTCCAACCGCCTGCGCGAACTGGCCGAGAAGAAGGGCGTGCCCGCCTTCATGGTCGACAACGCCGCCCTGATCGACCCGCAATGGGTACAAGGCCGCCAGCGCATCGGCGTCACGGCCGGTGCATCGGCACCGGAAGTGCTGGTGCAGGCCGTGATCGATCGCATCAAGGAAATCGGTGCGCGCAGCGTGCGCGTCCTGGACGGTATTGAAGAAAACGTCACCTTCCCCTTGCCCAAGGGCTTGGGTACCCGCACGCCCTCGGCCGAATCGGCATGAGCCTGAATCAGCCCTGTGACAAAGGGTGAATATTCGGACGAAAATCACGTCCGGCGTTTGCGCAAAGAGGCCTGCTGATGCAGGCCTTCTTCATTTCCGCGACAGGTGTTGTGAAGTCGCCGACAATTCATTGGTCTTACCGCACTTTCTTCTGTAACAGGCGATTGTTTGTGCTCGATTGTTGGAATCTTCTGCGTATAATTCCGCACCATTATCGACGGACCGCCCAAAAGGCGGCCGAGCGCTAGCCCTCACAAAGAGGGCAGGGCGTCGCCAACGCGGCGTCAACCAGAGACGGGAGACATCCATATGTACGAGCATCTGCCCACCGGCCTCGCCCGGTGCCTCCGGCGAAGACCTCCCGGGCGCCCGCCCAGTCGATGCGCCAGCCCCGGCCCAAGCCGCCCGCACGGCTACTGCGGCTGAATTTCCCTCCATTCCCTCCGTCAGCGAGCCCTGCTCGCCGGGAACGCGTGCACCCTTTTTATGAAGAGTGATAACGCGATCCCGGGTTTCGGGAACGGATTTTGCTAATCGACATGCTTTCGCGCGGTGTCCGCTTTGGTGCAGACCCACGTGTTTTTCTTGTTTCCATTTAGATCGAAGAGTTATTCATGGACATTTTCATCCAGCAGATCATCAACGGATTGGTGCTAGGCAGCATGTACGCACTGATCGCCCTGGGCTACACCANGGTGTA